>Ga0316189_10001562_pt1 | contig 22674 bp, 16 predicted proteins | sample LowCovwburrow_MG_FD_204930 | JGI IMG/M metagenome (GOLD analysis project Ga0316189, IMG submission 204930) | Coastal sediment microbial communities from Maine, United States - Lowes Cove worm burrow | ecosystem: Environmental > Aquatic > Marine > Coastal > Sediment | place: USA: Maine... | reverse complement strand
TTTTTTTTAATTGATTTCTACTAAGATAGGGCAATGGTCACTATGCACTGCTTCGGTGAGTATAACGCTTCTTTTTATGTTTTCTTGTAATGGATTTGAAACCATAGCATAATCTAAACGCCAACCTTTATTATTAGCACGTGAATTAGCACGATAACTCCACCAACTATATTCTTGTTTTTCAGGGTTTAAATATCTAAAAGCATCAATAAATCCACTACCAATAAACCCTCCTAACCATGATCGCTCTTCTGGTAAAAAACCTGAAACATTTTTCATTTTTGGATTATGAATATCAATTTCTTCATGACAAATGTTATAATCACCACAAACCACTAAGTTTGGAATTTGTTTTCTTAATATGGTTAGATATTGCTGAATTTCATCCATATAGTTAAACTTAAACTCCAATCTTTCTATATTTGTTCCTGAAGGTAAGTACATACTCATTACAGAAATTCCATCAAAATCTGCTCTTAAATTTCGACCTTCAAAATCCATAGTATCTATTCCAGTTCCATATTCAACATGATTTGGTTTTGTTTTACTTAAAATAGCTACTCCACTATATCCTTTCTTTTGTGCACTGAACCAATAGCTATATTTGTATCCAGCATTTTCAAAAATTGAAAGATCAAGCTGTTCTTCCATAGCTTTAATTTCTTGTAAACAAATTACATCTGGATCTGCGCTTTTTAGCCATTCAACAAAACCTTTGTTCACTGCGGCTCTAATGCCATTTACATTATAAGAAATGATTTTCATCTATATGAATAAGAATTTTAGCTAAAATAAATAATGCGTTACTTTTACACTATAAATTTAAAGCAGTTTTAACTAAAACTATTAACAAAATAATTTAACGCGTTTTAAGTTTACTTTAATACATGAAATTCTTCACTATTTTATTAATTTTTTTCTTTGGCTGCAGCATTTATGCACAAGATTTAGTTTCTAATTACAGAAGTAAAAAAGTAGCTGTAAGTGATTCCATAAAAATTGATTCAGTAAGCATCAATAGCAGTTGGTTTATATTAAAGCGAAGAGACAAAAGCATTATTGATAGTTCTTATTATCATGTAGATTTTAAAAAAGCCGTTTTAACGTTCAAAAAAAACATAGACACAGATTCACTAACTGTTGATTATTTAAGGTTCCCTGATTTTCTAACAAAAACCTATAAACAATTAGATGAATCTATTATTGTTGATAACATAGACGATTTAAACAAACTTTATAAATTATCACAACCTAGTGAAAGCAAAGTATTTATACCTTTTGATGGATTAACAACTTCAGGAAGTATTTCGCGAGGTGTAACCGTTGGGAACAATCAAAATTCTGTTCTTAATAGTGAATTAGATTTGCAAATTACTGGTAAGCTAAATGATAACGTTTCACTAAGAGCATCCATTCAAGATGCAAATATTCCACTACAAGAAAGTGGTTATTCACAAAGACTAGATGAGTTTGATCAAGTTTTTATAGAGTTATATAGCAAAGATTGGAATATAAGAGCTGGAGATATTGATCTTCAAAATAACGACTCATATTTTGGCAAATTTACTAAACGTGTTCAAGGTCTTTCCGTTAATATGAATTTTGGAAATGAAGACTCAAAAATGACTGCATTTGCATCTGGAGCTTTAGTGCGAGGTCAGTTTACTTCAAGTCAATTTACTGCACAAGAAGGCAATCAAGGGCCTTACAAACTACAAGGAGGCAATGGCGAATTATTTGTCTTAATTGTTTCTGGTAGCGAAACCGTTTATGTAAACGGTATTGCTGCCGAACGAGGAGAAAACAAAGATTATATTATTGATTATAATGCTGGAGAAATACTTTTTAATCCCATATTTCCAATAACTTCTGAAATGCGAATTAGGGTTGACTATCAGTTTAGCGATAGAAATTACTCACGTTTTATTGCTTATGGTGGAGCTAACCATGAGACTAAAAAACTTAAAATTGGTGTTTCAGTTTATAGTGAGAACGATGCTAAAAATCAGCCTTTACAGCAAAACTTATCAGAAGAACAAGCGCTTTTACTAGCTAATGCTGGAGATGACAAAAGTTTAATGGTTGCGCCTTCAGATGTCCCAGAAGTATTTAATGAGAATAGAATCCTTTATAAAAAAGAAATTATTGATGGTATTGAAGCTTTAGTATTTTCTAATAATCCTGATGATGAATTATTTAGTGTTCGCTTTACTTTAGTTGGAGCAAATCAAGGTAATTATATTATTAATTCGACCAATGCTATAGCTAACATTTTTGAATATGTCTCTCCTATTTCTGGAGTTCCTCAAGGTAATTATGAACCTATTGTGCAACTTATTGCTCCTGTAAAGTTACAAATGGCTGTAATTAATGGAAGTTATTACCCTTCAGAAAAAACTAATATCGATTTTGAAATTGCTGGCAGCAAAAATGATCTCAATTTATTTTCTAGTTTAGATGACAAAAACAATGATGGTTTCGTTGGAAAACTTAAAATAGAGCAACAAATTATAAAAACTGATAGTTTATGGGATTTAAATGCTATTGTTAATGCAGATTTTATTCAAGAGAATTTTAGAAGCATCGAACGTTTATACAATCCCGAATTTAATAGAGATTGGAACCTAAATCAGGCAACAGGAAATCAAATAGTTTATAACATTGGAGATCAACTGCTTTTTGCATCTGGTTTGCAATTAAAACACGCTAAAAAAGGAACTGCAAGTTATAATTTTGAACACCTAAATTATTCTGAAAATTTCAACGGAAATCGTCATGTAGTTCAAGCGAATTTATTGCTAAGTCAATTCAGTATTCGTTCAAATACAAGTATCCTTAATGCAAATTCAAGCTTAAATACATCTTCATTTCTCCGTTCATATAACCAAATAAAGTTCAATTATAATAAAGGTTGGTTGGGCGCACGTATTTCAATTGAAGACAATGAACAAAAAGAAAAAGCAACAAATCAACTCACTCTTTTAAGTCAACGGTTTAAAGCCTATGAAGTTTTTACAGGAATTGGAGATAGCACTAAAGTATTCGCAGAAATAGGCTACAAAAACAGAGTAAATGATAGTCTTAGAGAAAACAATCTAAAAAAAGTAAATACCTCAAACACTTATTATTTAAATTCAAGAATTATTCAAAATAGTAATACCAACTTGGCTTTATATTTTAATTATAGAAACTTAGAATCAGAAGATGAAGCTATATCTGATGAAGAATCACTTAATTCAAGATTACAATTCAATCAAAAATTATTCAACCAAGTAGTAACACTTAACACACTATTTGATACTAATTCTGGCACACTACCTCAACAAGATTTTACTTATATAGAAGTTGAAGCTGGACAAGGTGCTTATACTTGGATAGATTATAATAACAATGGAATTCAAGAGCTTGAAGAGTTTGAAATTGCACAATTTCAAGATCAAGGCCAATACATTAGAGTATTATTACCAAATCAAATATATATTAAAACTCATCAAAATAGATTGAGTCAAACATTGACAATAAACCCTCAGATAATATCTAATGATACTGAGAAAAAAAGCTTTTGGAATCATCTTTACAACCAAACTTCTTACTTAATTGACCGTAAAATTAAACGAGATGGCAGTAATTTTAATTTAAACCCCTTTGAAAGTGATGCCGAAAATCAATTAGGTTTACAGCTAAATTTTAGAAATGTATTGTTTTATAATAGGGGAAAACAGCGCTACACAACTTCTTATACATATTTATCAAACAAAACAAAAAACGTACTTTCTTTTGGTTTTATTGAAAATAGCCTAAAAGGACATCAGTTAAATTTTAATCATAAAATTGCTGAAACTTGGCTTATCAATTTTTTGTCTTCTATAGAAAATAATGAAAGCTTCAGTGAAAACTTTACAAGCAAGAATTTCAATATTGATGAATTTAGAATGAACCCCAAACTCACCTATTTATTAAATGACAATGTAAAGTTTGATGTCTTCTATCAATACACAAATAAGGACAACACCATTGGGAGTTTCGAAGCATTGAGTCAGCAAAAATATGGAGTTTCTTTTACTTTATCTAATAATCAAAAAGCAGCAATTTCTGGTGAAGTAAATTATTTTTCAAATGACTTTGAGGGCAATTCTAATTCTCCTGTTGGATATCAAATGATGGAAGGATTACAACCAGGTAAAAATTTAACATGGAACTTATTGGCTCAGAAAAAAATTACAAAATTCCTGGATTTAAATTTAAACTACATTGGTAGAAAAACTGAAACGAGTAAAACTATTCATAGTGGAACCATTCAACTTAAAGCCTATTTTTAAAAGATATTTTAGGATTGTAACTTAAGTATCAATTCGTTTTAAGTTTTTGCTTATTTTTGTGTAACAACATGACAAAAATATTTTCCATATTATTTGCCAATCTTATACTTTTTCAAAGTTTCAATATTGGTTTTGATGATGTTTCAAAACTAAATACCCTTTTGGAACACGCGTCTTTTCATCAAGAAAATTATGGAGACAATTTTTTTGAGTTCATAGCAGAGCATTATGGTGAAGAGTTCAAAGATCATAGCAACGAACATAAGGAACATGAAGACCTTCCATTTAAGCATGATCAACAAACTTGTCAGCATGTACCTACTATATTTATGTTGCATACAGCAGCATTTGAAATAAAAGAATATGCTTTTGTTGATTCTCCAAAAACCTTCTTTTATAAAGAATCTTATTCTTTGTTCGAAAAGTATTCTGTTTTTCAACCACCAAAATTAGCGTAATTCATTACTGATTAAAGTCATTTATTTATAAGCTATTATTATATAGCTTACATCACTTTCACAAATGAATTATGCTAGAAAATATTATTCGATTTAGCTTAAAAAATAAGCTTATTATATTGCTTTTTACAGCAATTCTTATTGGTTTTGGAATTTTTTCTTTAACAAAAATATCCATTGGAGCAGTTCCAGATATTACCAATAATCAAGTACAAGTACTTACTACTTCCAGGAATTTATCAACTCTAGATGTAGAGCAATTTATTACCTATCCCGTAGAGCTGGAAATGGCAAATTTACCTGGAGTAAAAGAAATTAGATCGGTTTCAAAGTTTGGCCTTTCAGTAGTTACCATCGTTTTCGATGATGATTTAGGAACCTATTTGCCAAGACAGCTTATTGCCGAAAAAATTAAATCAGCAAGCGAAAAAATACCTGAAGGTTTTGGTGTGCCTGAAATGGGTCCTATAACCACAGGTTTAGGAGAAATATACCAATACACACTTGATGTAAAACCTGAGTTTAAAGATAAATATTCTACAGCCGATTTAAGAACCATTCAAGATTGGATAGTAAAGCGTCAACTTTCAGGAATTCCAGGAATTGTTGAGATAAATACCTGGGGAGGTCATTTAAAGCAATATGAAGTTGCTATCAATCCGCAAAAGCTTAAAGCTATGAATATTGCCATTTCAGATATATATTCTGCCTTAGAAAAAAACAATAGTGTTGCTGGTGGAGGTTATATTGAAAAAGCCAACCAAGCTTTTTTTATTCGTGGTGAAGGATTGATATCAAAACTAAAAGATATTGAAAACATTGTTGTAAAAAACACAAATGGATTACCAATTTACATAAAAGACATTGCAAGTGTAGGCTTTGGAAGTGCTACTAGATTTGGTGCCATAACAGGAAATGGTGAAGGAGAAAAAGTCCTAGGACAAATAATGATGATTAAACATGGTAACTCTAAGCAAATTATTGATGCTGTTAAAGAACGTGTGGCTTCCATTCAAAAAACCTTACCAGAAGGAGTTTATATTAATGGGTTTTTAGAGCGTAGCGAGCTCGTTAAAAAAACAACAACAACAGTTGCCGAAAACTTAATAATAGGATCTTTAATAGTTATTTTTATTGTGGTTCTTTTACTCGGAAATTTACGTTCAGGTTTAGTTGTTGCGTCTGTAATTCCTCTAAGTTTATTGTTTGCTATTACCTTAATGAACATCTTTAAGATTGATGCTAATTTAATGAGTATGGGAGCTATAGATTTCGGAATTATTATAGATGGTGCTGTAATTATAGTCGAATTTATTGCCTTTCATATAGTAATGAAATCTTCCAACTTAAATCATCTAAATAAACTGGAGCAACAAAAAGAGATAGACAGCATTACTTTGAAAAGCGCCTCTAAAATGATGAATTCGGCAATTTTTGGCCAGCTTATTATTCTTATTGTATTTATTCCAATATTATCATTAAGTGGTATTGAAGGCAAAATGTTTAAGCCCATGGCGCTTACCTTTAGTTTTGCTTTAATAGGTGCTATGATTTTATGTTTAACTTATGTTCCTGTTATCGCTTCTCTGTTTTTAAAACCTTCAAATAAAACAACGTCTACATTTTCATTTAGATTAATGAATAAAATAAACTCTTGGTATAAACCTGTTATAAATTGGGCACTGGATAATAAAAAAATGGTTATTGGTTTGGCAATAATCCTTTTGGTTTTTAGCTCTTGGCTTTTTACAAGAATGGGAGGCGAATTTGTGCCAACGCTTGATGAAGGAGATTTTGTAATTCAACCCGTTTTAAAAACAGGAACATCTTTAACTAAAACAATTGAAATTACTACAAAAATTGAAAATATTTTGTTAGAACAATTTCCAGAAGTAGAGCAAGTAGTTACAAGAATTGGTGCAGCAGAAGTTCCTACTGACCCAATGTCTATGGAAGAGAGTGACGTAATTATTAAACTCAAACCAAAGGATGAATGGGTTTCGGCATCAACAAAAGATGAGTTGGCTGATAAGTTTAAGCAAGCACTAACCATTATCCCAAATATGGAAGTAGAGTTTACACAGCCTATTGAAATGCGTTTTAATGAGCTTGTAACAGGTGTTAGAGCAGACGTAGCTATTAAAATTTTTGGTGAAGACTTAGAGATACTTGCTGATAAAGCGAATGAGATTAAAAATTTAATTGAAAATGTTGAAGGAGCTTCTGATATTTCGGTTGAAAAAGTTGAAGGACTACCTCAAATGAGCGTCATTTATAATAGAAGTAAAATTGCTAGATATGGTTTAAACATTTCTGATTTAAATCAATTAATTTCAATGGGATTTGCTGGAGAAGCTGTTGGAAGTGTATTTGAGGGAGAAAAACGTTTCGATTTAGTACTTCGATTGGACAAATCACAGCGGAAAGGTATTGAAAATCTTCAAAATTTATATGTAGATACGCCTAACGGAATGAAAATTCCATTAAGTGAATTAGCAGAAATTAAATATACCAAAGGACCTGCACAAATATCTAGAGACGATACCAAACGACGCATTGTAGTTGGTATTAATGTAAGAAATCGCGATTTACAATCAGTTGTAGATGATATTAGATTACTAATAGACACAAATATTAAACTTCCAGCAGGCTACAGTATTACTTATGGAGGTCAATTTGAAAACCTACAAAATGCAACAGCTAGATTAAAAATAGCTGTTCCTGTTGCTTTATTTCTAATTTTTATTCTCTTGTATTTTGCATTTGGATCAGTAAAAGAAGCATTAATGGTGTATTCCGCAATTCCGCTCGCAGCAGTCGGAGGCGTGTTATTACTTTGGATTAGAGACTTACCTTTTAGCATTTCGGCAGGTGTTGGTTTTATTGCACTCTTTGGTATTGCAGTATTAAATGGTATCGTACTAATTGAGCATTTCAAATCATTAAAAGAATCTGGAATAACAAATATGAAAGAATTAATTATTAAAGGAACGACCGAACGACTTAGACCAGTGTTACTAACAGCAATGGCAGCAGCATTAGGGTTTTTACCAATGGCAGTTTCTACCAATGCTGGTGCAGAGGTTCAACGACCATTAGCAACGGTAGTTATAGGAGGATTAATCACAGCTACTATACTAACGCTAGTTGTTTTACCAGTACTTTATGCATGGTTTGAAAATATTACGTTTAAAGCAAACAAGAATTCAGTAATAACAGTATTTCTAGTGTTATTTACATTTCAAATGAATGCTCAAACTAAATCAATATCTGTAGATGAAGTGCTGGAGTTAGCTATAGAAAATAATGCATCTTTAAAAGCATCATCATTAACTATCGAAGAAAAAAAAGCACTCATAAATAGCGCATTTAGTTTTGATAAAACTAATATCTATTATAACTATGATGAAAATAATTTAGCAATAAACAATGAGCCTCTTAAAGTTTTTGGCATCTCACAGAATTTTGAATTTCCAACAGTTTATTTTGCTAAAAAGAAACTCAATAAAGCAGCACAAAACATTGCTGAAGCTAAATATAACATGCAACTTTTAAAAGTTCAAAGAGACGTCTATTCTGCGTATTATAACTTAAGTTATGTAAATGAAAAGGTTAAAACAATAAAACACTTAGATAGCTTGTATAAAGACTTTGCAAAAGCTTCAAAAAGGCGTTTCGAATTAGGAGAAACCAATTATCTCGAAATGATTTCAGCACAATCTAAACAACGTCAAATAGAAATGTCATTAGCTCAAGCGCTAAAGGAAGTTGTAGCTGCTGTACAACAACTTAAAAAAGTAGTCCAATACGATTTATCGTTATTAGAAACTACAAAACCTGAAAGGTTAGAATTAAAAAAAACACTTAATAGTGTAAATGTTGGTTTAGATTATTTTGAAAGCTCTAAAAATTATTATAATTCAGCAATCAAGCTAGAGTCTCAAAGTCTATTACCAGGCTTAAGTTTTGAGTATTTTAATGGAACTAACAGCGCCTTAAATTCAAGTATTAACGGTTATCAAATTGGAGTAAAAATACCTTTGTTGTTTAGCGGAAATACTTCCAAAATAAAGGCCTCGAAAATAGCATATAAAGTAGCTGAAGAGCAACAAAAAAATTACAGGTTAACTTATGAAGCAGAATTCAACTCTCTTTTAGCCAAGTTGGGGCAATTGGACGAAGCATTGCTGTATTATGAAACTCAAGGCAAGCATCTTTCAGAAGAAATTATAAAAACAGCCAAACAAAGTTTTAAACATGGAGAAATAGACTTTTTCCAATTTATACAAAGTATTGAAAATGCTAAGGACATTGAGCTTAGCTATTTAGAAAACCTAAATCAATATAACCAAACAGTTATATCAATTAATCACTTAATATTATAAAGCATTGATAATGAAACATATTTATAGCATCTTATTTTTACTTACAATTTTATCTTGTGAGAATAATGAAAAAGAAACAGTAGTTAGCATAAAAACCCAAAGCCATCAAGAAGAGATTTTTGTTGCAAAGTCACAATTTGATTCTGAAAAGATGGAACTAGGTAAGCTATCTGAACAAGAGTTTAACCAGACAGTGACATCTACTGGTTTTATTGATGTACCTCCATCTAGCAAAGCAAGTGTAACAACATTTATGGAAGGGTACATTAAAAACACACCTCTTTTAGTTGGTGATAAAGTAAAAAAAGGACAATTATTAGTAACGCTAGAAAATCCTGAATTTGTTGAATTACAGCAAAATTATTTGGAAATTTTTAACCAACTAAACTATTTAAAATCAGAGTTTGAGCGACAAGAAACACTGTATAATGAAAACATTACTTCTCAAAAAAATTACCTGAAAGCAGAAAGCAACTACAAAAGCAATCTAGCTCACTTTAATGGTTTAAAGCAAAAGTTATTAATGCTTAATATTAATCCATCAAATGTAGAAAACGGCAAGATTTCATCAACAATTAACTTGTATGCTCCAATTCAAGGATCTGTTACTAAAGTAAATGTAAGCAATGGCTCCTACGTTTCTGCATCTACTGAAATACTTGAAATAGTAAACACAGAACATATTCACCTAGAATTATTAGTTTTTGAAAAAGATGTTTTGAAAATAAAGAAAGAACAACCTATTAATTTTAAAATTCCTGAAGCATCCAATGAAGTTTTTAAAGCCGATGTGCATTTAGTTGGCACATCTATAGATCCAATGAATAGAACTATAAAAATACATGGTCATATTGAAGATGATGAGCAAAAATCATTTGTTACAGGTATGTTTGTAGAGGCAGAAATTATTACTGGATCTTCTAAAGCTAGTGCATTGCCTAAGGAAGCCGTTTCTGAAATTGATGGTGAATTCTATAGTTTAATCCTCGACAAACAAGAAGATGGCTACACGTTTGTAAAGGCTGTTGTTGAAGTGGGTAAACAAACTGAAACATTTGTTGAAGTTTTAAATGTTGAGACTTTTAAAGGTAAGCAGGTTCTTTTAAAAGGGGTGTTTATGCTATTATCTGGTGGTGAATAAAAAAGTAATGCTATTCATGTTGTTACAATTTAGTTGAAAGATTCATTTTAACAATAAAGTCATATTTTTGTACATTGTTTATCACAACAAAATCAATTAAACATGCTAACAAAAATATTTACAGTAAGCTTAATCATCCTTTTCTCTTCTTGCAGCTCATCAAAAAACACAACACAAGAAACTGAAAACAATACAATGAATAATGAACAATTAGATAATAAAGCCATGGATGCTCAAATGATAACTAAAGGATTTCATTTAGGGCAGATTAAGTATCTAAAAAATAGTAAATGTGAATACATTATTATTGATCAGACAACTAAGGCGAAATTTGATCCAATCAACATTTCTGAAGAAATATTTAAATCTCTGAGAAATGATGGCGAAAAAATATATTATAAATATCGTCCATTAAGAATGATGAATCGATGTAATGAAGGAAATCCAATTTCATTATTAGAGACAAAAAAAAGAGAAGATTAATGCCTTCTCTTTTTTATACTTATTTAACTTAAAATTATTAGTCTACAATAATTCGTTTTACATTTCCAGACCGATTATTTCCAACTCTTACAAAGTAAATTCCAGAAGACACATAGGACATGTCAAGATTATACTCATATCCTTGTCCAGTTTCATTTTCTAGTGTTTTCCATAAAAGTGTTTGACCTAAAATATTTTTAACTGTTAAATTCAAACGCTCACTAATAGACGTTGTTGTTAATTTGACTAAATACTGATCATTATCTTTATATATAACATTAAATAAATCTGCATCAACTAAATAATCATCAACAGATAGAGCAGTGTTAGCACATAATTTAATAGTCCAATCCAATAAAGCACCTCCATCTCCATCTGCATTATCAGTAATAACAAGTTTCCAATCTCCAACAGATGTTAGTCCATTAAAATCATTTAAATCACCATCAGGTGTAAATGATCCATTAAAAGGAGCAGATCCAGATGCGATACTTGATCCTGCTTCATCATCAAAAGTTGTATTAGTATAGTTAGTTCCTCCTCCTCCGTTTCTATTTGAAAGTATTACTTCCGTATTATCTGGACCAACCAATTTAATTTCTAAATCTCCTGCAAACGAATGGTTCATATTAACTGTTACGTTTATATCAGAAATAATAACATCGTTAGTCACTGTAATAATTGATTCTGTTATATCTCCATCATCTGGTCCAATAAGAAAAATAGCTCCATTTGTTTCTGTTGAACAAGCAACATTGTCTACCATTTTTGAAGCTGTGTTGTTAGAAGCGTCAGCATCTCCTCCTAATAACGTTGATGATGTAAAGCTATAAGCGCCTATACTTGATAAATTTGCAGGTGCTGTAAACGAGTAAGATATTGTGTTTCCTGCAGTTACTGTAGCTGCAACGGTTTCAACAACTGGAGTTCCTGCATCAATAATATAATTAACATCAAAACCAAATTGGTCTGAAGTTCCAAAATTTTCAATAGTTATAGTTACTGTTTCAGAATCTAAGCCTTCACCTGAATTTGGAGCAGTAATTTCTGTAACACCAATATCATTTGGTGCAACATGCTTAACATCTGAACTTGTACAATCATTGCCATTATCTTCATCAATGGTGTAATCTGTACAAGACATTATTGCATAGGTTTGTCCTTCAGTAGATAAATCTGCTGTAGTGCCAAACGTATGTTGTGCTGAAGCTCCTGAAGCTAAAGTTCCAGCAAAAGCCTCAGTTATTGTTGAGCCACCATCAACCTGATAAGTGAGATCAAAGCCAGAAGCTGGGTCCTCACCAAAATTAAATACTGTAACTATTACTGTTTCGGCATTAGTCAGCGTTGCATCAACAGGGGTATCAATACTAACAACACCAACATCATTAGTTGTATTAGGTGCTATTTGAAACACACCTGCAATATTCTTTCTGCCTCCAGACATTAACTCAGTTACAAACCAGAATTTTTTATCATTACTAGGATCAATATCTATTTTACTATAATCACCATATCGCTCTGTTGATGGAATATTTGCATCGCCAAGTACTATCACTTCTTCAGCGATGGTCATCGTACCTAATGCATCATTTGCAAAGCGACCAGTATAAACAGAGCTCACCTCAACATTTGGGTCTGCACTATTTGGACTAGACATTGTGGTATAACCCATTCCAATATTTCCTTGAACATCCATAATCATACTTGCTAACCATGCATGTCTGTCATCAGGTGCAGTATAAGTTCCTTCTTGGTATATTGACCAAGGTTGGTTATCTCCATCTTGTCTTAATTCATACCATCTAATTCCTGCCTGTTTTGCAGAAGAACCATCAACATCAACAACAAAATTAAATATCGCTGAATTATATGTTGGAAATTTTCTGAATTGAGCTTGATTCATAATGGTATTTTGTATCGCATCAATTTGTTGCCCTCCTCCTGGTTGTGCCAAATTAGAAAAGCTTCCTCCATCAAATACTGAAACAAAAGGTGTTACAGTTCCAGTTCCTGCATCAATGCCTAATTCGGTAGCTGCTGAAACTGTTGAATTACCTATGGTGTCCCAATCCATATCTATGGTCCAAAGCTTTACATGGTCTTGTGATACACTCCCACCAAAAGCATCATCTTGCAAGGCAATAATTGTAGCACCTCCTGATGCTGGGAAATCATTATTACTTACATTTAATGCTTGTGGACTAGTAAATCCAAATGTAACCAATCCGGGTAATTGAAATGATACTATTTGTGGTGTAGTACCAGCAGATGCAGCGTCAATCATCGCAGAGCGTTCAAATACATGAACTTTCTCAGCACTACCAGTATTTTCGGTCATATAGTAACCATCACTCCAAACAGATAATTTTTGATAATCTGAAACAACACCCCAAGTATAAACTGTCCACCCATCGTTGACAGGGTCTGGTCCATCAGATACTGCTACACTAACTCCAGTAGTTAGACTTAATATAGTAACTACCCAACGATCTGCGACATTGTCATATGAAACAGTTAAATCACAACAAAAATTTAAATCTGTTGGAAAAACCGCTGGAGCTGGATTTAATAGACCACCTGTTAAAGAATTTCCGCTTTTATCAAAAATTTGAATGGCTGTATTTGTAACTGAAAAGTAATGATTAGGCCCAACTGCACCTGCTGGATCTGTAGGAAAACCACTTGTATTGGATGTTTCAAAAACTAACTCAGGAGCTCTCCCTGGGATTTTACTAGATAAACGATTAGCATTTATAGCCAAAGCATCATCTCCTGTTGAACCCTTCCCAGGTACAACATCATATTTTGAAGCTCTACCGTCTTTCATTTCTTTTGAAATCGTTACATCTGGTCTAGCTAAGTTAGACCTTGAAGCAATAGAAGGTACATGTTCAACTTTAGTAGGATAACTTGAATATATTGGTTTTTGAGATTTATTTTCTATTTGTTGTGCGAAAAATGATTGACTACTAATTAGTAAACAAATAGCAGCTAACCAATGTAATTTAGTTTTCATAGGAAGGTTATTAATTTTAGTAGCTTAAAAATAGATTATTTTATAAGAAAATTTAAAGAAATATTGAACAATTAGGTATACTGCAACGGTTTATTGGAAAAATTCGATAAACAGACAGTAAATTACGACGAAATGAAAGTTGCCCCAAATAAAAAAAATCCTAAGAATTTGTTTCTTAGGACTTTGTACATATAAAAATTCGTTTCTTACATTTTCATAAGCCAATGTTTTACATCAACTTCTGCCTTAATAAGGTCTTTTAAATCATCAATCTTTACTCGTTTTTGCTCCATAGTATCTCTATGACGAATAGTAACTGTGTTATCCTCTAATGTATCATGGTCTACAGTAATACAAAATGGTGTTCCTACTGCATCTTGACGTCTGTAACGTTTTCCTACTGCATCCTTTTCATCATACATTACATTAAAATCCCATTTTAAATCATCAACAACTTTGCGTGCAACTTCTGGTAAGCCATCTCTTTTTATTAATGGAAAAATAGCAGCTTTTGTAGGCGCTAAAACCGCTGGTAATTTTAGTACAGTTCTTGTGGTATTATTTTCTAGTTTTTCTTCTTGTAATGAGTTAGAAAATACAGCTAAAAACATTCTATCTAAACCAATTGAAGTTTCCAATACATATGGCACATAACTCTTGTTTTCTTCATGGTCAAAAAATTGTAATTTTTTACCTGAATGTTCTTCGTGCGCTTTTAAATCAAAATCTGTACGAGAATGAATTCCTTCTAATTCTTTAAATCCGAATGGAAATTTAAATTCTATATCTGCTGCTGCATCTGCATAATGTGCCAATTTTTCATGGTCATGAAAACGATAGTTCTCTGCACCCATTCCTAAGGATAAATGCCATTTCATTCGTGCTTCTTTCCAATACTTATACCATTCTTGTTGTGTTCCTGGTTTTATAAAATATTGCATTTCCATTTGTTCAAACTCACGCATTCTAAAAATAAATTGTCTAGCAACAATTTCATTTCTAAACGCTTTCCCTGTTTGGGCAATTCCAAACGGAATTTTCATACGTCCCGTTTTTTGAACATTAGAGAAATTTACAAAAATACCTTGTGCTGTTTCTGGTCGTAAGTATAAGTCCATCGCGCTTTCTGCACTAGCTCCTAACTTGGTGCCAAACATAAGGTTAAACTGCTTTACATCAGTCCAATTTTTACTTCCAGATAAAGGGTCAGCAATTCCCAATTCTTCAATTAGCGCTTTAACATCTGCTAAATCTTCGTTTTCTAAAGATTCTCCTAAACGTTTTAATATAGTATCAATTTTTTCTTGATAGCCTAGTACACGTTCGTTAGTTGAAACAAACTCTTTTTTATTAAAGCTCTCCCCAAAACGTTTTGCAGCTTTAACAACTTCTTTGTCAATTTTTGCTTCAATTTTTAGGCAATAATCTTCTACTAATACATCAGCTCTATATCGTTTTTTAGAATCTTTATTATCAATTAATGGGTCATTAAACGCATCAACGTGTCCTGATGCTTTCCATGTTGTTGGATGCATGAAAATTGCAGAGTCAAGACCAACAATATTCTCATTCAATTGTACCGTGGCTTTCCACCAATAGTCTCTAATATTTTTTTTGAGCTCTACTCCATTTTGAGCATAGTCATATACTGCACTTAATCCATCGTAAATCTCACTACTTTGGAATACGTAACCATACTCTTTTGCATGAGAGATTACTTTTTTAAATTGATCTTCATTATTTGCCATTGTGCAAAAATAAAAAACCACTCCAAACTAATGGAGTGGTTTATAACATTTATTTTTTTAATACTTAATTTAATTCTATTTGAGTTCCACTAAGCCTTCTGTTTTTCTCAAAAACATTGATGTAATACTTTCGCCCAACTCATTGTGTCGATGTCTTTTTTCTTGCACTAAAAATCTTTACTCGATTTTAAAGTAAAATAGCTTGTAAAGCCATATGCTGAAAATACAGCAATTACCTCAACTAAAATTCCTATAGTTACTCTGTAGTTAAACTCTTGCGGATTAACTATCATTATAAAATCTAAGGGATGAATTAATTATTTGAGCGAAAATATATATTAAGTTTGTGTTAGCTTATAATAATAGACAAAGTGATAAAAAACTTGTTAAATATATTTTTTCCAAAGGTATGTTTTGGATGCTCTCATTTTTTAACTGATAATGAGGCATCTTTATGCACAAAATGCAGACATGATTTACCTATTACCAATTATCATTTTATTGATAATAATACGGTTGAAAAAGTATTTTATGGTAGAATAAAATTAGAACATGCTACAGCTCTTTTATCTTTTGAAAAGAAAGGTATTGTACAGCATTTACTTCATAACTTAAAATATAAAGGACAAGAAGATGTTGGTGTTTTTTTAGGGAAATGGTTAGGGCATGAATTAGCATCAATAGATGCATATCAAAATATTGATTTGGTTATCCCCGTACCACTGCACAAAAAGAAACAAAGAAAAAGAGGTTATAATCAAGTTTCTAAATTTGGTATTGAAATAGCGAATGCATTAAATGCAGAATATTGCGATAACGTTCTAGTTAAAACCACCAATACCAAAACACAGGTTTTTAAAAAACGTATAGCAAGATGGAATAGCAACAACGAAGTTTTTACAATTGAAAACAGCAACTTAATAAATAGTAAACATATTTTGTTAGTAGATGATATTATAACCACTGGAGCAACTATTGAGGCATGTGCAAATGTGTTAAATAAAGCACAAAAAGTAAAAATTAGTGTGGCCTCAATGGCAATTGCATCCTAAGTTTTTCGTTAGTTTTAAATTAAGTTGTTATTTTGCAAAAAATTGATCGTTTGATGAAGAGGCTCCTCTCAAATTTAATGTTACTTATCACTATTGGAATCCTATTTACACAATGTGCAAATAGAGGCACTCCATCTGGTGGTGAAAAAGATGAAACTCCTCCTGTTATTATAAAATCTGAGCCTGAAAACTATACCACCAACTTTTCTGCTACTGAAATAAAAATTTATTTTGATGAATATATTAAAATAAAGGATTTACAAAAACAACTTATTATTTCTCCTCCAATGGATCCTGAACCAGAAATAACGCCTCTTGGTTCGGCTAGTAAATATATTACCATTAAAATTTTTGACACACTTCAACCCAATACAACATATGCTTTCAATTTTGGCGAAAGTATTGTAGACAACAATGAAAGCAATCCTTATCCTTATTACAGATATGTGTTTTCAACAGGAGCAACTATAGATTCCTTGAAAGTAAATGGTCGTGTTGAAGATGCACTAAACCAAAAACCTGATGAGTTTATCTCTGTGATGTTGTATGATATAGATTCAACGTTTACAGATTCTATTATTTACAACAAAAAACCTAAATACATTACTAACACATTAGATAGTACTTCAACATTTCAGTTAGAAAATTTAAAAGCTGGCAAGTATTTGTTGGTTGCTCTTAAAGATGAAAATAACAATTATACATTTCAGCAAAAAGAGGATAAAATAGGGTTTAGAAAAGAATTTATAACTGTTCCAACTGACACAACTTATGTTCTTAAAACATTCAAGGAGGTTCCTAATTTTAAAGCAACAAGACCAAAATTAGTGTCTGGCAATAAAATAGCTTTTGGATTTGAAGGTGATTATAAAAATATGAAAATTAATCTCCTATCTGATGTGCCTGACAATTTTGAAAATCGCATTGTAAAAGATTCGAAAACTGATAGTTTATATTATTTTTTTAAACCAGATATTAAAGCAGACTCTTTAATTTTTCAAGTTACCAATACTAAATATGATGATACGTTAACTGTAAGAACAAGAACACTTAAAAAAGATTCTTTAATAGTTAAAGCAGCTAGTCCGTTAGACTTAAAGTTGAATGAAGATTTTATAATGACTGCAAATATTCCATTAAGTGATTTAGACAAAAGCAAAGTTAGTATTATGGCTAGAGATTCGTCAATGGTTGATTATACAACAACTTTTGAAAACATTACAAATAGCTACACTTTTAAATTCAACAAGAAAGAAGAAGATACATATAAAATACAAATACTTCCAGGTGCTATTAAAGATTTTTATGGAACTGAAAGCGATTCACTTGATTTTAATGTGAGAACAAGGTCTTTATCAGAGTATGGTAATTTACGCCTTACTTTACAAAATGCAGTTTATCCTGTTATTGTACAACTTGTTTCTTCTCAAGGAGAAGTGAAGATGGAAAAATATTCTACCAAACCTGAGCCTTTAGATTTTATTCATGTGATTCCAGCAAATTATTTAATTCGTGTGATTTACGACACTAATGGGAATAAGGAATATGATACTGGGAATTTTCTTAAAAAAATACAGCCTGAACGTGTTAGCTATTATCCTGAGTTAATAGAAGTTCGTGCTTATTATGATTATGTAAAGAATTTTACTTTAAAGTAAACTCGTCTTTATCATCCAAAAATTTTAGTTGTTGCCTTATTGTTTTTAAATGTTCTTTGTCTAAAGTAATGATAGCTGTTGCTTCAGTATTTGGTTTAATATTTAATATTCGCTCTCCCAATCCATCATATACAGCGGAATGCCCAGAATACTCATGATTGTAATTATCAACACCAACACGATTAACACCAACGCAATAACTCATGTTTTCAATAGCTCTAGCTTTTAATAGGGTATCCCAAGCGTTAATTCTAGGTTTTGGCCAATTGGCAACATATATTACTACATCATAATTATCAGTATTTCTTGACCAAACAGGAAAACGCAAATCGTAACATACTAATGGGAAAATATTCCACCCTTTATACTTAATCATCAACCTTTCATTTCCTGCTGTATATACTTCACTTTCTCCAGCTAAAGCAAATGTGTGTCTTTTATCATAATACTCTAAAACACCATCAGGAGTTACAAAAAGAAATCTATTATAATAATTATCATTTTCAGAAATTACAAGACTTCCACAAACAGCGGAATTGCTTCTAATGGCAACTTCTTTCATCCAGAAAATAGTTTCACCTTCCATTGTTTCAGAAACATGTTCAGGATTCATTGTGAAGCCTGAAGAGAACATTTCTGGAAGCACAATAATATCTACTGATTCTTTTATTTGTTTTATTTTATTTTCAAAATTCTGTCTATTCTGATTGGGTTGTTCCCATACCAAATCAGATTGAATTATTGCGATTTTTTGTTCGTCTTGCATACACTAAAAGTAACTAAATTTTTAACTACATTTATTGTCGTTATGAATTTAACTTTTGAAAAATGTACTGTTGAAGATCTAGATGTATTAGTTGATATTTCTAGAGACACTTTCGTTGAGGCCTTTGAGAAAGATAATGATCCAGAAGATTTCTGGAATTATATTAACGATGCCTTCAATGAAAATATAATCATAGAACAATTGCTTAATGTGAATTCTGAGTTCTATTTTGTATACTTAAAAAATGTGCTCGTTGCATATTTTAAACTCAACAAACGTGAAGCACAAACGGAACAGTTTGCTAAGAAAAGTATTGAGTTAGAACGTATTTATGTTTTAAGGGATTTTCAAAGTCAAGGCATAGGAAAGCGTATATTATTAAAAATTATAGATATTGCAATACTTAGTAAATCCACTTTTATATGGCTTGGTGTTTGGCAAAAAAACGTAAAAGCTGTTAAATTTTATGAAACCTATGGATTTAAAAAATTCGGTTCACATCCTTACTTCATAGGTAAAGACAAACAAACAGATTGGTTGATGAAAAAAAGATTACATTAACTTTTATTATACATTTCAAATTATCCATTATGAAAAAACTCATTGCAACAGCCATTTGCATAATATCATTTATAAGCAATGGTATTGGACAAGAAATTACATATTTTCCAGAACGAAACGCCATTTGGCAAGAAAAAACTCCTGAGGAACTGAATGCAAATACTGCCTCATTAGCTAATGCAGTTGCGTTTGCCAACGCCAACGAATATTCAGGATCAAAAGATTTAAGAATAGCCATTCTAAAAGGATTCGCTAGAGAACCATTTCATGAAATTTTGGGACCAACTAAAAGAAGAGGTGGTCCAGCTGGAATGATACTAAAAGACGGTTATATTATTGCAAAATGGGGAGATATAAAGCGCGTAGATATGACCTTTAGCGTAACCAAAAGTTTTCTATCAACAGTTGCTGGATTGGCTTACGACAATGGATTAATAGCCAACACTGAAGATAAAGTTGCCAACTATATTTGGGATGGTACATTTAAAGGCAATCAAAATAGCAAAATCACATGGACACATTTACTGCAGCAAAATTCGGATTGGTCTGGAGAACTTTGGGGAGGAAAAGATTGGGCGGACAGACCACCAAGAGATGGAGGTATTGACGATTGGAAAAACAGAGAACTCAAAGAACCCGGAACTGTAATGGAGTATAACGATGTAAGGGTAAATGTTTTGGCATATTCGTTAACTCACACTTGGAGACAACCAGTCCCTCAAGTGTTAAAAGAACGCATCATGGACCCAATTGGTTCATCAACAACTTGGAGATGGTTTGGCTATGACAATGCTTGGACTGTAATTGATGGCTTAAAAATGAAATCAGTAACAGGAGGTGGTCATTCTGGTGCTGGCATGTTCATTTCGGCTGAAGACATGGCTCGATTTGGCTTGTTATTTTTAAACAATGGTAAGTGGAAAGGACAGCAACTCATTAGTGAATCTTGGATTGAAAAAGCCATAACACCTTCAACTCCAAATGTCAATTATGGCTATATGTGGTGGTTGAACAAAAAAGGAAGCAGGCATTGGGAAGGACTCTCAGAAAACATTTATTATGCTGCTGGATTTGGAGGAAACTTTATAGTTATCGATAAAGAGAAAAACCTAGTTGTTATTACGCGTTGGCTAGAACCTTCAAAGATAGGAGAGTTCATGACCAAGGTTGAAAAAAGTTTTGACTAAATATTGCATAGTATTTCTGCTCCTCTTTTTAAGGTGTCATCGGTTTTCGCAAAACAAAAGCGAAGCATTTTTTCGTCTAAATTATTGACATTAAAACCTGAAAACGGAATTGAGGCAATTCCTTTGTCTTTAGTTAAACGGACTGCCAATTCGTAATCATTTTCATCAGATATATTAGAATAATTTAATGCTTGGAAATAAGTGCCTTTTGATGGCGTAAACGTAAATCTAGAGTCTTTAATTAGGTTTAAGAACAAATCTCTTTTTTCTTGAAATAATTCTGATAATTCCAAGTAATGGCTTGGCGTGTTTAAGTATTCTGCCAATGCCTTTTGTGTTGGATGGTGAATGCTAAACACACTAAACTCATGTACTTTCACAAACTCATCCATTAATACTTTAGGAGCACAGGAATAACCTACTTTCCATCCTGTATTATGAAACGTTTTTCCAAATGATGCTGTAATAAAGCTTCGGGACTTAAGGTCAGGAAACAAACATACACTTTGGTGTTTCTCACCATCAAAAATAATATGCTCATAAACCTCATCACTTAACACAATGATGTTCGTGTTTTTAGTGAGTTCTTGTAGTTGCAACATATCAGATTTTGAAAATACTGTACCACTTGGATTATGTGGTGTATTAATAATAATCATTTTGGTTTTAGATGTGATTTTTTGCTTCACTTCTTTCCAATCTATGCCATAATCAGGATACGTTAATTGAACTGAAACAGCTTTTGCACCACATAATTCTATTGTTGGAATGTAACAATCATAAGCTGGTCTAAACACGATAACTTCATCATTGGGTTTTACAAAAGCAGTAACTGCAGCATATATTGCTTGAGTTGCTCCTGCAGTGATTACAATCTCATTTTCGGGATGATAGCTGGAACCATATAACAAATCGTATTTATTAGCTATAGCTTCTCGTAATTTATAAACTCCATACATTGGTGCATAATGATTATAACCATCGTTCATAGCTTTACTCACCAAATCAATAAGCTTTTGATCTCCTTTAAAATTTGGAAACCCTTGTGATAAATTAATGGCATTATGTTTATGAGCCAAAGCACTCATAACAGAAAAAATAGAAGGTTCTAAATTAGGTAGTTTTGATATATGTTGCATTGTATTGTTTCGTTAATACTAAACTAAACAATATTAAGCGTTTTAAGTAATTCTTGCTTATAAGTTCTACCTATTGGTATTTTTTTGTCTGCAATGAATAATGTATTCCCTGAAATTTTATCGACTTTATTTATATTGATAATAAATGATTTGTGTACTTGTATAAACTGATCGCTATTTAATTTATCTACCCAATTTTTAAGTGTATCAATAAAACTTAAGGTTTTATTTTTTGCAATAAGTGTGATATAATTTCTATCAGATTCAACATAAAAGATATCGTTCAATACTATTTTATGATGTGTTTTATCAACATTCAAAAAAATAGAATCATGCTCCTCGTCTTCAATATTTTCTTCTTTTCTACTTTTTAATTTATTGATGGCTTTAAAAAAGCGTTCAAACGAAATGGGTTTTACCAAATAGTCTACAATAGTCTCTAATTCAAAACTACTCACTGCATAATCAGGATATGCTGTAGTTATGATTATTGAAGGTGGATTTTTAACTGTTTTTATAAATTCTAATCCTGAAATATCAGGAAGATTAATATCCAAAAAAATTAAATCAACCTCATTATTACTCAAAAAGGAATAGGCTTCAATTGCAGCATTGAATGTTCCTGAAAGTTCCAAATTAGGAATCTTTCCAATAAAATTTTGAAGAATTCTTTGAGCAGGAATTTCGTCTTCTATGATGATGCAATTCATAATAAATTGAGTTTCAAAATTACCTTAAACGTTCCGTTTTTTGTAATG
>Ga0316189_10001561_pt1 | contig 22677 bp, 15 predicted proteins | sample LowCovwburrow_MG_FD_204930 | JGI IMG/M metagenome (GOLD analysis project Ga0316189, IMG submission 204930) | Coastal sediment microbial communities from Maine, United States - Lowes Cove worm burrow | ecosystem: Environmental > Aquatic > Marine > Coastal > Sediment | place: USA: Maine... | reverse complement strand
AACTAGCACTGGACCTGGACGTCCGGAGGTTGCTATGTGAAACGCTTTTTTAATCGTGGTCGCAATATCATCAACATTTTGAATCAAAAAATTGTGCTTCACACAGGGTCGACTGATGCCGATCGCGTCGATTTCCTGGAACGCGTCATAACCAATCAACGGCGTCATAACTTGGCCCGATAAGATAACCATTGGTATAGAATCCATATAAGCAGTGGCTATCCCGGTTATGGCGTTGGTAATACCCGGCCCAGAAGTCACTAATACTACGCCGGCACGACCAGTTGAGCGCGCATAGCCGTCTGCTGCGTGAGTAGCGCCCTGTTCGTGGCGGACTAAGATATGCTCAACATCTGACTGACGATGGAACGCGTCGTAGATGTGCAGCGCCGCTCCACCCGGGTAGCCGAAGACAAATTCTACGCCTTCCTGTTTCAGGCTCTTAACAACAATGTCTGCTCCAGTTAACTGCACAGGGTTCACCTAATTATATTATCTAAAAAAATTTGATTCGCTGTTACGACTTTTTTACACAAAGGCACGACTTTTTTACACAAAGGCACGACTTTTTTACACAAAGGCACGACTTTTTTACACAAAGGCACGACTTGCAACACTAAACACAAGCGCTGAATGGAGGTGTAAAAGAAACACCGCAGACAATGCAAACATTGCCAGCTAATCCAAATCGATTCATCGAAAGTAAAAAAGGCCCGAACTGGGCCATTTCAAGAAGTTAAATTATAAACGCTAGCGCTTAAAAGACAAAGTTTATGTGTGGTTTTTTACAACAATGAAAGTCGCACAATATGTGATGAAGGAACCTCTGATTAAGCGCAAGTTGCTTCCATATAACGTTAAGCGTTTAGCAACTAGCCACTGCTTGAGTTTAATTGTCACTTCCTAGTGACCATAGTTCTTAACGAAAACAGCAGCAACGTAGATTGACGCTTGAAGCCTTACACGCAGGAGCCTTGCCCTGCGGGGCTTTCAAGCCGCCTATACTCGTTGTTGTTGCTATTTGAAGTAACAATCCATGCCTGCAAAACATGGTTGCTTGCATGCAACTTATCGGAGCAGTGCGCGAGCAACCGCCGAATGCCTCGTGTCGGCCAGCTTGAAAGACAGTGGTCGTTTAGACTTGATCAGTGGCTCTTCAAGAATAGCTACTTGCCAATATTCGTTATTAATTATATAAAGCATTTCCCGCATGAATAACCATTCACCCAATTTTTGAGCATATGAGCAGCCCTAGCGTCACTTATTTAATATCCGATCTCCACTTAACTCCCGAGCGTCCTAGGGTGATTGAGCACTTCCTTAAATTTTTAGCCGGCCCAGCTAAACAAGCAGAAGCTCTATATATTCTTGGAGATCTATTTGAATACTGGATTGGCGATGACGCAGCACCGATGCTAGGTGCTGAACCAGTGCTTGCGGCCATGTCTGAGCTGGCCAATACGCGCCCCTGTTATTTCATGGCTGGCAATAGAGACTTCCTAGTCGGGCAAGCATTTAGTGAACAATCAGGCTTCAAGATTATCGATGATGAATCAGTGGTGAATCTTTATGGACAAGAAACTCTACTATTACATGGAGATAGCTTATGCACTGACGATATCCCGCATCAGCAATTTCGCGAAGCCATGATTACTAACAATGAATGGCAATCTCAATTTTTAAGTTTAGACATTGCTACTCGCATAGAGCAAGCCATGCAGGCCCGCATGCAGAGCCATGAACACAAATCTAAAATCAGTCAGGAGATTATGGATGTCAGCGAATCATCGGTTCTGTCGGCATTCGAAAGATACGATGTTCGACAAATGATTCATGGTCATACCCATCGCCAGAATCAGCACCAACACAAGGTAAATGGAGTTAACCATTGTCGCCATGTGTTAGGTGACTGGGATACAAGCTCCAGCATCATGAAAGTCAGCAAAGACGGTATCACTATCGAAAACCAAGCAATCGGCTAAAATTAGGACCGGGATTAGGACCGGGATTAGGACTGGGATTAGGACTGGGATTAGGATTAAGGAGCGGGTTTCTTCTTTTCAGGAATAACTCGATAAAACTTCTCACCTTCCTTGATAAAGCCAAGCTGGCTTCTTGCCCTCTCTTCTAAGGCCTCACGGCCATCTTTAAGCTCCTGCACCTGAGCATGCAATTGCTCATTGCGTTGCATCAATTTTCGATTAGTGTCCTGTTCCCTAGCAATATTGGCTTCAAGAGACCAAAGCTGGAAAATACCGTGAGACCCAAACCAAAGACTGATCTGCATATAAATAAGCAATAAAAACAACAACGTAGCTAGCATCTTCATGAGTTAAATTAATAGAATAATATGTCGATAACGGTCTAACAATATGTCGATAACGGTCTAAATGAGTGTCGATAACGGTCTAAATGAGTGTCGATAACGGTCTAACAATATGTCGATAACGGTCTAAATGAGTGTCGATAGCGGTCTAAATGAGTGTCGTTTTTGTTTATTTAACGTCGGTAACTATACATCAATAGTCATTTTCAACAGTTTATGATCCGCGCAAAGGCACTTAAGGCCTATTACACCTACCAAGATTCAATTCCTGAGCATTATATTCATGCATCATCTTGCATCTTGTTTCTAAGCTAATAATAATCGAAAAAGCCTACATGATGTTGATTTGGCTAACTTATTTGAGATGCTCGTCAGCTTAGTTAGTGACTGAATAGGTGAAATCACAATTCTGGACTATAATTTACAGAAGGTAATCGCCACAAGTTATTGAAGTTGATAGGAAATTATTATAAAGTAACTCACCCTGACTATAATTATTGCCTCAGCACCCGGGTAAGCTTGTTGGCACGGGCTAGATAGAACGGCATTAAGAACAATATCAATATTATTAAAAGTATTATTAAGAATAACTACAGGAAGAAAACTCATGAACAGAATATCTAATTTAGCTAAAATTGCGCTATTCGGAGTATTTGCGGTTTCGGCAAATCAAGCTGCGCTAGCCCAGGATGACGGCCCGTTTTTTGGCAAGCATGCTAAAGGAAAGTGGATTGTTGGTATTAAAGCAGCCAAGATTGAGAATAATATTGAGGAAATTAAAGACGCAGATGGTTTTGGCATTGTATTAGGCTATCAATTTGATAGCCCTGTAGGTGGCAATGGCACATCCACTGTAGAGTTGGAGTATATTAGCGGCGATGATACAAACATACAGACCATAGCCTCCTACGATGCAGACATACTTAATCTGTTTTTTACCTATCGTTCACCTGGAACACTATACTTTAAAGCGAAAGCGGGATTGTCTTACTCAGACATCGAGCTAAACTCGCCTGCCTTCAGATCCACTAATGAAGATGTAGCCTTTGCGCTAGGATTGGGTATTGGTTATCACATTGGTGACTACGGTGTTGTGGAGTTAGAATATTCAGCCGATTCTGGCGAAAATGATCTTGGCGTTTTAGGTCTTAATGCACTATTGGAATTCTAACCACAAAAAGAAATTCAAAAAAAACCGCATTAATTGCGGTTTTTTTTGGCCAAATGATTTAGTTTGGAATAAATGCTGTAGATAAGTGAAGGCGAACTAAAAATTTATATCGTCAATTATGTCTGCAACATCCTCTAAGCCTACCGCCACCCTTAGCAAGCCATCAACTATTCCTGCAGACAATTTTTGTTGCTCGGTCCAACGTGCATGCGTAGTGGTATACGGATGAGTGATAGTGGTACGGGTATCGCCCAAATTTGCGGTAATCGAAAGTAGCTGTGTTTTATTAATTAGCTCCCAGGCAGCCGCCTGCCCGCCTTTTAACGTAAAAGAAACCACCGCTCCGGCTTTGCTTTGCTGCTTTTTCGCTAGCTCATATTGTGGATGCGACTCAAGTCCGGGATAAAACACATGTTCTACGCCAGCCTGTTCGCTCAGCCATTGCGCCAATTGCATCGCATTGTCCGATGCTTGGTTTACGCGTAACGGCATAGTCTCAAGACCTTTGGCAAACACCCATGCATTAAAGGGGCTCATAGATGGCCCGGCAGTACGCATGAAACTGAATACCTTTTCGCCTACAAATTCTTCGCTGCCTACAATGGCACCACCAACACAACGGCCTTGGCCGTCAATAAACTTGGTCGCTGAATGCATGACCACATCCGCACCAAACTCTAATGGTCGTTGCAATATGGGGGTACAAAAACAATTGTCGACAACCACTAAGATATCGGGGTTATAAGCATGCACTAACTCGGAAATTGCTGCAATGTCTCCCAACTCAGTCAAGGGGTTGGTAGGCGTTTCAAAGAACACCATCTTTGTTTGTTTTGTCAATGCCGCACGCCAGGCGTCTAAGTTACTCAATTCTACGAAGCTTGAACTTACATCGAAGCCCGCTAGAACTTGATTGATCAACATCTGACTGGCACCAAAAATGGAGCGTGATGACACTATGTGATCACCAGCAGCTAGACCAGCCATGCATATAGACAACATGGCAGACATGCCTGATGCCGTTCCTACGCAGGTCTGCCCTCCTTCGAGCGCGGCTAATCTTTTCTCAAAGACACTAACCGTGGGATTGGTAAAGCGCGAATAGACATTGCCCGCCTCTTGGTAAGAGAACCGCGCAGCAGCTTGTTCAGCACTGTCAAATACAAAACTTGAAGTAGTGTAAATCGGCTCACTATGCTCTTGCTCAAGCCCACGAGATTGGCCAGCACGAACCGCTAAGGTTGCTGGCCTATATTTCCTATTCTTAGAGGTATCACTCATTTCCTAACACTCAGACGATATGCTAAAGCTATTACTATTAAAATTGACTTACATCACGTAACTTGGAAGGACGCATTTTACCTTTCTTCTTAGCACTATCATTGCGCAATTCCTCTAAGCCAGCCAAATATTCATCGTCAACATCGCCCGTGACATACTGCTTACTAAAACACGAGGTATCGAAGTTAGTAATCTGCGGATTACCTTCTGTCGCAGAAGCAATAAGATCGCGTAAATCCTGATAAAAAAGTCGATCAGCACCTATTATTTCTTGTATTTGCTCAATCGTTCGATTGTTGGCAATAAGTTCGGATGCAGAAGGCATGTCAATACCATAGACATTTGGATACCGTACTGGCGGAGCTGCCGACGCAAAATAAACCTTATTGGCACCCGCTTCTCGTGCCATTTGGACAATTTGCTTTGAGGTAGTGCCCCTGACTATTGAATCGTCTACCAGCATCACATTCTTGCCACGAAATTCGAGATCAATGGCATTCAGTTTTTGACGCACTGATTTCTTACGCTCTTCCTGGCCGGGCATAATAAATGTTCGCCCTATATATCTGTTTTTAATAAAGCCCTCTCGATACCGCACACCCAGCTTTTGCGACATTTCCAATGCTGAGGTTCGACTGGTGTCGGGAATAGGTATCACCACATCTATATCGTGATCTGGCCATTCGCGCGAGATTTTATTAGCCAGCTTTTCGCCCATACGCATTCGTGTTCGGTAAACCGAAATGCCGTCTATCATAGAATCCGGCCTAGCCAAATACACCTGCTCAAAGATACAGGGCGCATAGGAGGCATCGTCGACGCAGATTCGACCTTCAACTTCTCCTGTTACCGGCAGTATTATGGCTTCACCGGGCTTAACATCGGAGATAATCTTAAATCCTTGACTGTCTAACGCTACACTCTCAGACGCAACCATATACTCTTTGCCAGCCTCGGTATCGCGATACCCATAGATAAGCGGTCGAATGCCATGCTTATCGCGAAAGGCAATAATTCCCACGCCAACCACAAAGGCAACCACGGCATAACCGCCGCGACAGCGCCTGAAGACCCCGCGCACCGCCTCAAAGATATGATTGTTACTCAGCTGGTACTTCTCACTTCCGAGCGCGCTGTATATTTCATGCGCCAGCACATTGAGCAATATTTCTGAATCAGAGCTGGTATTTACATGTCGAAGATCATCCTTGAAGATTCTTTTTCTTAACTTAGCGGCATTGGTAAGATTGCCGTTATGAGCTAAGGCAATACCAAAGGGGCTGTTCACGTAGAAAGGTTGTGCTTCAGCCGATGAACTTGAACCAGCAGTTGGATAACGGCAATGCGCTATGCCAATATGACCACTCAGCCGTTTCATATGACGGGTAAAGAAAACATCCTTTACCAAGCCATTGTCTTTACGAAGATTAACTACGCCATTTTCATCACAGCTTAGAATACCCGCCGCATCCTGACCGCGATGCTGAAGAACAGTTAAACCATCATACAGACTTGTGCTAACAGGCGATTTGCCAACAATTCCTAAAACACCACACATATGGTTAACTCAATCTCAAAAATGGTTTACTCGAACAACACGAAAATTTCAACAGCGCACTATATTTAGCATTTAGCGCAAAACATTAAACCGCTGAACATTCTATGCCGTGACTCTTAATCGTGCTAATCGTGCTAATCGTGCTGATCGTGCTGATATGGCTTTGAATCATACATCATTTAACAGCCGAGTATGTTTATGCTTTTTACCAAAATACGTTTTCGCTACTACTGATCTGGTTTTGCTTCAGCAGCTTGTGACCCCTGATTTGGCAACGGAACCTCTTCTTCTTCTGATTGTAGATTATCCGGTAACAATGTTTCAACATAATCGGCTGACGACACAAAATATTTGAGATAATTGGAGTTCTGCCACCAGTCGTTACTCTGCATGCCAAAACCTCTTGCCACCAGCATAACAACGATGACAACAGCTGCTCCGCGCAGCACCCCAAAGCCTACTCCGAGAACCCGGTCAGTCCCTTTAATAGCGCCGGTTACCAGCACTCTGGTAATCAAGAAACTTACTATTGAAAAAAGAAATAATGTTCCAATAAAAATAAGCCCAAAACCTGCCGAGGTTCTAAACGCAGGAGCCGGTATGGAGATGTATTGGGCTATAAAATCACCCGCTTGCTCACAAAATGTGATGCCAAGCCAAATGGCCATAATCCATGAAACAATTGACAGCGCTTCGCGTATAAATCCGCGCATTAGGCCGATTAAGGTCGAAATTAAAAATATTGCTGCAATTACCCAGTCAAATCCACTCATGCAAAACCTTTCTATACTTCGCTAAATTTAGTGTTACTAGTTAAGTTGTGATAGTACTTCAAGACAATAATTTATCCTATTAATCTGTTTGCACGAAATAAAGTGGTACGCACCTTCGCTTTCAAACAGTCTCTTAACCTTAAGGATAACTCCTAATAAAGCCGGCCTCACCGGTTTTATCAGTAAGATTGTTTTTAGCTTTGGCAGCATCGACGCGTTGCGCAAACGGGCCTAACCATATCCGGGTACCAGTATTCTTACCTTGATTTGTATCCACAATGCTGGTTGAAGGCGAAAAGCCTTTATCACGAAGATCCGTAACCACTCGATTAGCTCCACGTTTGTCGGTAAAAACCCCGACTTGAACCATCCAGCCAACATCAATTTTGGGTTTATTTTCTGCCGCTACCACATTGTCTTTTTGAGTTTTCTCGGCGGTGCTTTTTGTGACATTCGCAGAAGAACCAATTGATTTTGTTACCGCATCGTTGCTCTTTTTAGGCGTCGGGGTTTTCGCACTGCGATTGACAGAGGTGGTGATCTTCTTGCCGACAGGTTTTGATTTTGCCTTGGAAACACTCTGCACCACAGGTTTTTTCTTAGTATCTGTGCTTGCTTTTGCGCCTGTTTTCGAGCCGGGGTCGGGAACAAACGGTTTAGCTTGGTTGCTAGAATTTGATCGTTGCGCATCCAAAGGCGTGATTTTTGATATATAAACTCGCTCATCCTCAGATAAGCGTTGCTGCTTCAACGTCTCTGCCGCCTGATCGGCTTTGTCTTGCAGCAATGCTTCAGCCGACTGCTTATCTGTAGGTGTTGCGACTTTCTGACCACCGGGAGCACCAAGCAACCATGGCAGCAAAAGCGCGCCAAAAAACAACAGGAACGCTGCGCCTGTGATTCTGTGTTTTAGCACAAAATCTGGTTTTGTATCTTCATTACTCATGATAATAGTGATTCTGGTTTGAGGTATTTTCTCTAGCTAATTACAGAGGTGATCAAGCAAGCTACAAAATAAATGTACAATATTAACGTTATTAACTACGTTGAATCTCACTGAGATTGAGACATATCTTCGGACAGCCTCCTATATCTCGGCGATTATATCACTTACCATAAAAAACGACCCGAAAACGATCAAACAATCATCATTTGTTAACATTGAGCCTACTTGGCGATAGGCTTTCAGCGCATTGCTATAGCAATTGCTAGGTGGCACCGTATCTGGCCGGCGGTTATTGCCTTGTTTGGCGGAGTACAGAGACCGTAGTGCATCAACTAAAAACTCTGCCTTTAGCCCTCGCTCAGTCTCTATGGTGGCGAAATGCCATTCATCAACCGTGGATTGCAAGCATTCAAGTATCTCTGATACTTGCTTATCACCCAACATTCCACACACCGCATACACCTTGCCTTTGATGGGTAGCGCATTGACAAAGCGGCGCAAACCCTTGACTGCATCAACATTGTGAGCCACATCTAAAATTAGCCAAGGCTGGCTACTGACGAGCTGGCAACGGCCTTGATTAACAGCCTTTTCAATGCCATCCCTAATAGCAAGGTCTGTAACAGGTAGGCGAGTTTGCAGCAGCATTAGCGATTGAATAACGGTGGCAGCATTATTTAGCTGATGACCTTGTTGTTGAAACGGCAGACTAAGCCCTAGCAACTGATGCTCGTCACCATGCCAGCTCCAAGTCGGTGCAATGCTTGAGTCGACCCCGATATCTTGAACAATAACCTTAGCTGAAAAATGTTGACCAAAAATATACGGCTCGATGTTGTGCTGAACACAATAATCAAGAATACTATTCGTGGGTTGACTCATACCTAATACGCAATGCTTGCCGGCACCGGCGATAGCAATTTTTTCACGGCCAATTTCTTCTACAGTGCCTCCCAACCAAGCGGTGTGATCGAGAGAGATGCTGGTCACAATCGCTAGGTCTGCATCAAGAATATTTGTGGCATCCAAACGCCCGCCTAAACCCACTTCCATGATAGCAACATCCACATCAGCTTGAGTAAACAGTTCTATAGCAACTAACGTTGCATATTCAAAATAAGTTAAACGCGTTGTCTGGCGAGCTATTTCAACTGCTTTAAATGCTCCTAATAAATCGCCATCTGAAACCGGGTAACCGTCAATATTTATTCTTTCATTAAAGGATAAAATATGCGGAGAGGTATATTTCCCGACCCGATACCCCGCCTCATGATAGACCGATCGCAATAGCTCCGATGTACTCCCTTTACCATTTGTGCCAGCCACGCCAATCACAGTAAATCCAACACCCTCAGGAACAAGCCGAACAAACACCTCGCGCACTCGGTCCAAGCCAAGCTCAATTTCTCGCGCGTGAAGTGTTTGGATATAGTCGACCCATCCCAGCACATCAAGGCTATTTATCTGCGTTTTATTCATTGATAACTAAATTGAGTCAATTAAAAGAGTGTCAACTAAGACAGTGCCAACTAAGACAGTGCCAACTAAGACAGTGCCAACTAAGACAGCGCCAACAATTCAATCACAGCTCCAATCTTGGCATGATTTTTAACCCCGGGAGATATCTCAACACCACTATTGATATCAATTGCGAAGGGTTGCGTGGCGCATACGCTATCAACAATATTTTCAGGCGAAAGACCGCCAGCCAATATTAGTTTTTGATGATGTTGTGTTGGCCACATACGCAGATCCAACTGTCTACCGGTACCGCCATGCTGACCTTTGACATATGGGTCTAACAAAATCGCACAGGCACTGGGATAAGAGGCAAGCTGCGTATTCAATTGTTGTTGGCTCTCCACTCGAACCGCCTTTATGAAGGGCACCGTCAGTCTAGCCCCAAAATCGTTACTTTCATCACCATGCAATTGCACTAAATCGAGCCCCGCCACTTCAATAGCGGCTTCTATGAACTCACTACTGGCGTCTACAAACACACCGACAAGCTTTATACCTTCTGGCACTACCTGTCTAATCGCGCTCGCATGTTCAAGGGCAATGGTTCGCGGGCTATCAGCGTGCAATATAACACCGATGGCATCCACACCTAGGGCTACGGCCGCACCTACGTCAGAGACATTGGTCATGCCACATGTTTTTATCTTGGTTCTACTTTTCACTTGGCTCTATCCGCATCATTAACCTGGAAAACATCTATCCGCTCGGCAAATGGTTCATCTTCCCCAATACGATATCTGGGCGATTTGCGTCTGTAAGGCGAACTCAGCAGCATAATCAACGCCTACCAAATATAGCCCATTTGGGGGTGCGGTAATACCAGCTTTGGTTCTATCTTTAGCCGCTAAAACTTCTCCAATCCAGGCCGTATTTCGTTTTCCACAACCGACCTCTATTAGTGCCCCGGCAATATTTCTAACCATGTGTTGGAGGAATGCATTGGCCTTGATATCAAACCAAATCCACTGACCATCTCCAGTCAGCTCAAACTCAAGTATGGTTCGAATTGGAGAGTGAGCTTGACATCCAGCAGCTCTAAACGAGCTGAAGTCGTGCTCACCAACCAAAACCCTGCCGGCTTGCGCCATTTTATCGATGTCTAGCGGTCGAAACTCTTCACTCACATGGCGCCGAAATAACGCGCTGGGTATCGAAGCGTTGTGAATAATAAATCGATAAGATCGCGCTAACGCAGAAAAACGTGCGTGAAATTCAGAGTCTACTTCTTGTACCCACGCAACTCGCACATCCTTGGGCAAAAACCGATTGGCGCCTCGCGACCAGGCAAAAACATTTCTAGGTGCGTCGCTATCGAAATGAATTACTTGATGGCTGGCATGCACACCGGCGTCGGTTCGTCCGGCGGTTATTATCTGCACTTCCCTATCAGCGACCTTAGAAAGCGCATACTCAAGAGTTGATTGCACAGTCCGAATATCGCCTTTTTGGCTTTGCCATCCACTAAATTCGGAACCATCGTACTCAATACAGGCCGCATATCGCATAACAATTATTGTACCCTGTAATGATAAAATGAATAATAAAATGGACGTCTAAGCATAAAGCTAAGACGCCCATATTTGTGATGCTGCTTGTAACTAAATCCTAAGCGATCTGACTAACTATCTAATGAATCCAGTAACTCAATTGCATCTTCAACCACATCGTCATTATCATCGCCTGCGGCAATAATATCGTCAAGGATCTTACGCGCACCTTCCTGGTCACCCAGATCGACAAAAACTTTCGCTAACTCAAATTGGGTTTTAGCTTCATTGTATTGATCGTCAATCTCTAGGCCACTAACCTCATGGGTCATGGATGTCGAATCAAGAATTTGAATCTCGGTATCCGTTGAATCATTATCTGAGCTGCTGTCTTCGGCCCCAAAATCCAGGATATCGCTATTGTCTTCTTCAATTTCAAAGTCTTTAGATGAAGAGCCCAAACTATCCTCACCACTCAAGTCGAGCACATCATCCAATTCGACATCTTCATCAAGCACATCGTCCGCTAAGACAGTTACCAAGATTTCATCTGACTTATCGTATTCAGCTTTGTCATTCCCCACACCTTTATCTAAGTTAGTGCCATTGAAATCATCACGGTAATCGCCAGCTATCTCTTCATCACCATCATCATTCAAGTTAAGGGCGGCGAGATCAACTTTATCTAGCTCACTAACCTCACTGCGTTCATCGTCAAAATTAATCAAATTAATTGATTCGTCATCCTCGAATCCTGCCAGATTCATCTCATCTTCTGGATCTGCAAGAGTCACTTCATCAGCGTCATTGTGCAATTTTACAGAGTCGGTCACCGCCGTTTCAGCTATCTCTGCTGGCACATCCCCACCAGCGAGCAACTCAGCTGCAGATACCGCAAATAAAGGATTGTTAGGTGCAATATCCTTACCCATCAAACTAACTTGCTGCCATATATCGGCGGTTAGTGAACTTTTTTGTGAATATAACTCTTCGGCTATCCGCTCAAACCCTTCCACATTATTGTTCTTATGATACAAGCTCAATAGTTTTTGCTTAATGTCTATTCGAGTTGGTTTGCTCGCCGTTCCATCTAGCAACACTTCTTCAGCCTGCTCATCCCGCCCGTATGCGATGTATACATCTGCTTCAGCAATTGGGTCCACCTCGTCAGCTTGAACCACAGCATCACTATCGCTGTACACAGTTAGAAATGACGTTTCACGTTCGCTTTCTGAGCTGCTTTGTGAACTAGAATTTCTAGAGCTGGCAACCGATTGTGATTGGGTTTCAATTGACAGCATACTGATTTCGAATTCTTCGTCAGCACGCCTACGCCGGAAGGTAATCGCGGCCATACCGGCTAGCAAGACACCAATAACGCCAGCAATAATTTTCCATAATCCACCATCAATAACTGCCGTCTTGATTTTCTCAATGATGGAAGGCCCGTCTGAAAAACTAGCCTCAGCAACCACAGCCTCGTCTGTTGCAGACTCATCATTTAGCGCAGCAGTTAAGGAGTCATCGACCAACTCAGTAGTGTCTTCATAGGAGTCATCTAACAATTCATCGACTGAACCATCCATCAGGCTTGGGTCATCAATGCCGAAGGACTGATCGGCTAACCCTGATGATTCATCAAATGTTTCGACTAGCTCTTCGCCCGTAGACTCTAGGTCAATTGCAGCGCCATCTTCGATCAATAAATCATCGTCGAGTAAGCTATCGTCACCAAGTAAGCTATCGTCGTCGCTGAAGGAGTCATCATCCAACAAGCTATCAACCTGATCCACCAAATTATCTTCATTGACTTCAGCCAGAATATCGTCAGTCAGCGACGTCTCATCTACTGCCAGATCATCATCAATTGCCACAGCAGCATCAGCATTATTCTGTTCAGCTAAAGCCGACTCAATACTCGCCATCTCAGCATCTTCAACATCAAGGCTTAACAAGCTATTCATATCAGCTAACTGGCCTTCAAGCATGGAAATGCGTTCAGACAGTTCTTGTTTCTCCAAACTACTAGAACTCAAGGCACTTTCTAAATCGGTGATTTGCTGCTGCAGAATAATCACTTCGCCTTCTCGGTTGTCGCCCTCTGTAGCAGATACAAACGATTGCGAGTCAGTACTGGCACCAACTTGAAAAGTGTCTTCTGTTTCACTGCTATCGAATTGAGAATCCGAAGCCTCGTCAAACGAGCTATCATCGAAGGCATACTCGTCTTGCCCGACACGAAGATCATCGCCCGAGTCAACATTACTGCTAAGCAGTGCTGAAGGATCCCATTCACTGACTTGCTCGGTAAAGAAGGCTTTAGCTTGATCAACATCAACCGCACGAATGGCGCTCAAATCACCTAAATTTAGAATTGCGCCTTGCATTAGACCATTAATATTATCTCTGAGGAATGCGCTTCGATTCTCATCAAAAAGGACTCGCATTATTTGATAAACACTCAGCTCTGGAAACTGTCTTTGTAATTCTGCCGCGATGACACTTAAAGACTCACCGGCCGAAACTGGCCCGTATCGAGCGTCTGTAGGGAATTGCTCATCAGACAATCCACTAGCAGGCTGTTCGTCAATCGAATCAGTTTCGTTATCGCCCAGCTCAGCAACTTCTGTTGCGTCCTCTTCCGCAACATCTTCTTCAAGTTCTTGTTCGAGGTCTTCTATAGCATCATCAGCAGCGACACCCTCTTCTTCGAGATATTCCTCAGCCTCATCAATTACATCCTCAGCCGTTTCATCTGCATAATCCTCAACCATTTCATCGTCGACTTCATCTTCATAGATGGGTTCGGCATCGGAAATCTGGTCGATCACCTCGGTTTCGTCAGGCGAGGAATCTATGCCTTCAACTTCAATGTTAGCGGATTCTTCCAACTGGTAGGCTTCATCAGTACCAACAACTCTAGGCTCTGCCAGCGATCTAGGGGTTTCTGCTGCGTAGACAGGGGGATCAATCAAGGCCGTGTACTCACGCAGAAAACTGCCACCGGCCCAATTAACACGGACTAAAAAATGAATGAATGGCTCATTGATAATAATGTCAGAGCTATCAACTCTCAATAACTTAATGCCACCAATATCTTCAACCGTTAACTTAATATTTTGCATGTACGCCGGGTAATCAATCCCGAGGCTCGCAAAATCTTCAGTGCTGGCAATGGATGCCTCAAGTGAATTAACATCATCGCCCTGCGCAACTCGCAATTCGATAATGCCATTCAGAGGCTGATCAAGATTTGATTGAACATCAAGTGAACCTAATCCTAATGCCGCCAAATTTGACGAAGTAGCTAGAGCAGCTGCCGCTATCGCGGAAAGCTTCAGTCCGGAAACAACCTTACGCGGCGTTTTGTAATCAGCTTTATTGGTCATGATTGATTCAGCCCCCTTTGGGTTACTTGAAAATACATTTTTTCGATAAGCCATAATCGCTCCAAATCCCTAGTTTGTTGTTTCTGACTTGTACAACTCTATATATGGATTCACAATTTTTATTTAAGTTTTAGGTAGTTAGCTTCGCATTGTAACAAGTTACATTACTTTTTAGCAACTGCTATCAACAATCAAGTTCCGCCATTACGGGGCTATAAATTATACAGTTTGACTAATAACGTTGGGCTTGACAAAGTTTGTCAGTAAAAGATTTACAGTGAATTGAGCAAGCTCAGGGTGTGCCTGGACAAATTCATGCTGTCAAAAATGACTTATTTGTGGCTTCTTTAAGCTTAAATATTAGATTCTAGAGATACTTTTCCACTAAACATTCGGCAATTTGCACGCTATTGGTGGCCGCGCCTTTGCGCACGTTATCCGAGACAATCCACAAATTTAAACCTCTGTCATGAGATATGTCTTCTCTAATTCTGCCAACAAAAACGGCATCAGACCCTGCCGCTTCGGTGACTGGCGTGGGGTATCCGCCGGCTTCACGCTCGTCAACCAATTCAACACCTGGCGCATTTTTGAGCAACTCTCGCGCCGTTTCGACACTAATCTTTTGCTCTGTTTCAATGTGGCACGCTTCTGAGTGTCCATAGAATACTGGGATTCGCACTGCTGTAGGATTGACCTGTAAATTCGGGTCCTCCATAATCTTTTGGGTTTCCCAAACCATCTTCATCTCTTCTTTGGTGTAACCATTCTCCGTGAACACATCTATCTGTGGCAACGCATTGAAGGCAATCTGCTTTGGAAACGCTGAGCTTTCTATGGCCTTTGCATTCAACAAGTTTGCTGTTTGCCCTGCCAGCTCTTGCATCCCCTCCTTGCCGGCACCTGATACGGCTTGATAGGTGCAAACATTGATCCGCTTGATCCCAACCGCGTCATAAATTGGCTTCAAGGCCACCAGCATTTGAATGGTGGAACAATTTGGGTTAGCAATTATATTTGTTTGTTTATATTGAGCAATCGCATGTGGGTTTACCTCTGGAATTATCAAGGGTTTGTCATCGTCGTAACGAAACTCAGAAGTATTATCAATTACAACACACCCAGCCGCCGCCGCAGCAGGCGCATATTCAGCAGAAATCGACCCACCAGCAGAGAACAATGCAATTTGCGCTTGACTGAAGTCAAAATCCGACAATTTTTCGATACGAATACTTTTGCCATTAAATTTAAGCGCCCCCCCAGCAGAGCGTTCGCTCGCCAGCAAAAATAACTTATTAATGGGAAACTTCCGCTCCTCCAAAACTTCAAGAATGGTTTCCCCGACCGCTCCTGTCGCTCCGACAATAGCAACATCAAACAATCTTGTATTTTCTGCATTAGACATTTTATTCTACACTTCGAGTTAATTAATCAATGACGATTAACCCCTTCATTTATAGTTCAACACAGCTATTTCGTATCGCAGATGCGAAAGATAGAAAGACTAACGTTGACAGTGTACGTCTATCGGGCTAAAACTGTAGTAGTATCGATAAAACGAGATAAAAAAGAGGGTAATACTTATATCTATTCTGTGGCCGCGAAATTCTATCACATGGTTTATGTTAGATTAACCACAATTAACGCCGATACAGCTTAGTTTAGCTAGCAAATGCAATGAAACAACCCAGATCAAACACTTCAATTCGTGCCAGGCCTCGCTTCCTAGAGTTCTGGCTTTTGGTGGCCAACGAGCTTGGCACATCACGCCTGCATATTGATGCTAAGGCAAAATCGATTAGGAGCTTCGTTCATCGCAATAGTGACGCGCCACAATACCTGCATGAAGCGATCAGAAAATCCTACAAATTGAGTGCATGCCAACATCTCTCATCACCGATCTGCTTGGAATCCGTGCTGGATATTCTCGGCGAAACAGCGTACGCGCTACAGGGTGAACAGGCAGATGATTTACTCGACATTGAATTACTGGAAGAAATAGTTTGGATTATCAGCAATCGCTATGCTGAACAAATATCAATACTGCTCGACTCGGGGCAGAATTCTGAGCAAGCTGGCAAGGTAACTAAACCTCAAGGTAAGCTTGTATCATTCCCAAATTATAAAATACGCAAGGCTAATGCCAATTTGTAAAAGGTCTAATTGTAAAGACTGCATGAAAGTCGCAACCCCATTCTCACCCCCCTATTCCAACAGTTTAAGCAATCCATCTTCGTCTAGCACCTGCACCCCTAGTGCTTGTGCTTTTTGAGCCTTACTTCCAGCGTCTCGGCCGGCAATTACCATGCTGGTATTTTTCGAAACGCTGCCAGTAACTTTAGCTCCCAGCGCCTGTAACCTTTTCTTAGCCTCGCTTCTACCCATAGAATCCAGGGCGCCGGTTAGCACAATAACCTTATCACTTAAGGGCAGACTGTCAGCAGCTTGCTCGGTAACACGCACTGGCTCATAACTCACTCCGTGCTCAATCAATAAGTCAATGATGGCTAAATTGTCGTCATCCTGAAAAAAGCTGACGATTGAGGCCGCTACAATTGGGCCGATATCGGGTATTGCTTCCAAGCTATCTGCAGGCGCATTAATGATTGCCTCCAATGTTCCAAAATGCGCTGCCAATTGCTCGGCTGTGGTCTCTCCCACTTGCGATATTCCCAAGGCGTAAAGCAATCTTGCCAACTCAGTCGACCGGCTATTTGCAATAGCATCAATCAAATTTTCCGAGGACTTTGTCGCAAAGCCTTCAAGCTCCAGCAATTGCTCAACCTTAAGTTGATACAAATCTGCAACATTCTCAAGCAAATCCAGATCCACCAACATTTCAACTATTCGATCTCCCATACCATCAATATCCATAGCCTTTCTAGATACAAAATGTCTTATCGCCTGTTTACGCTGTGCCTGACAGACAAGCCCACCACTACATCGTGCAATAATCCCTTCACCTTCATACACCACCTTCGATGCGCAGACTGGGCACACCTCAGGAAAGCTATAAGGCTGGGCTGCAGCGCTGCGTTTTTCTAGCACCACTGATACAATTTGCGGTATAACATCGCCCGCTCGTCGCACTACCACGGTGTCGCCGATACGAACATCTAACCGCTTAATCTCGGAGTGGTTATGTAGGGTAACATTTGAGACGGTAACACCGCCTACAAATACTGGCTCCAGCCGAGCCACAGGTGTAATCGCACCAGTTCGCCCTACCTGCACGTCAATATCTACTACTAGCGTAGTCACTTCTTGCGCAGGGAACTTGTGCGCCAACGCCCAACGAGGTGCTTTGGCAATAAAACCAGCTTTGCGCTGCAAGGCCAAATCATTAAGCTTATAGACAATGCCATCTATTTCATAATCAAGCGTTGACCTCAGATCACTCAACTTTGCGAAATATTCAAGACAACCACGCGCCGCATCAACCTTTTCAATAAGTGGGCAAATTGGAAACCCCAATCGCTGCAACTCAGTCAACATGTCGCGGTGCGATTTGGCAAATTCATTATCACTGATCACACCAACCGAATAGATAAAAATTGAAAGTGATCGCTTAGCTGTGAGTCGCGAATCTAGTTGGCGCAGGCTACCGGCCGCCGCGTTTCGCGGGTTAACAAATGGTTTTTTATCGTGCTGAGCCTGATCTTCGTTGAGCTTCTTGAAGCCAGCATGACTCATGAAGACTTCGCCTCTTACTTCCAAGCGGCGCGGCGCCCAGTCCGGCAGTTGTAGAGGCAAAGACCTTATAGTCTTCACGTTGAACGTTACATCCTCCCCTACCTTTCCGTCACCTCGTGTGGCAGCATGCTTGAATCGCCCATCTTCATATAGAATGCTAACTGCAAGGCCATCCAACTTGGGTTCTGCAACAAACTCCAATACTTGCTCTGGCGCTAGGTCGAGTTGCTTATGTAATCGGGCATCGAAAGCTAATATATCTTCATCGCTGAAACCATTACTCAAGGAAAGCATTGGCTGTTCATGCTTAATCTGCTGAAACTGGTCTAGTGGCGCAGAACCAACGCGCTGTGAGGGAGAGTTTTCGTTACGCAATTCTGGATGCCTTGCTTCTATAGATAGCAGCTCGCGCATCAATTGGTCGTACTCGGCGTCGCTAATGATTGGCGCGTCTAAACTATGGTAGCGATGATTGTGTTCCTCAATCTGGGAAATCAGCTCTTGATATCGCGATTCAATCTCGATCAAACTGGCCACCACTAAAAAAGCTTTTTACTTACCGCATCGCCAGGAATCAATCCATCTTGCTGCATGCTATAGGCAATATCAGAAATCTGCTGCATCAAAATAGTATATGAACGCTGGGTCATCACTTTGCCATTTCGGTCTACCACTTTGCCATCCAACCAAGTGGCTAAATTATTGGCATCGTTAACCATTTCTTGGAACACACGGTCAGGCTCAGGCGTGGCAGGAACATTCATATAAATCACCAAGTCATGCACCGGCGTCATAGTGCCATTACTTATTCCAAAATGACCAGAGCCATCGGTGCATGCCAAACGATACAAACTAAGCAAATTGTGCTTTTGCCCTTTAGTCTTTACGAAAATTCCATTCTTGTCAGCGGACATCATCAGGTCTCTGGCGCAGCTCTCAATATCTGCCATTCTAAAGCCAGTCTTAGCGCGCGGCACTACATTTAAAACCGCCATAGAGTCGTAACGTCGGCCGATTTGATCCAGCATTTGAGCCTGTTTTAAAGCCTCATCAATATCCAGCGAAAATTCAAACGGCGCATCAAATTTATTCGAAAACTCCAATGCCATTTGCTGAAAATCATGCAGCTCTTTATTCGACATTGCGCCTTCTCGATCGGCTAATTGAATCGCCACACCCAGCTCTACGAATCTTGCCGAGGGCAGCTCGAATTCTATGTCTTGCCACAAATCTGTAAGCTGATTTAATCCGTATATATGAACTTTGCGATGAAACTTAAAATCGTGACCGCGAAACAAGGCCAGCAGCTCTTGCTGCTCAATGGCAATCGGGTTTTTAACTCGGGCCACCAACTCAGTAACAATTGAACTGGCAGAATCAATTCTAGGCGAGCCAGATATCTCTACTTCTTGCAGCGAGTCTACCGTCTGGCTGGAGTCAGCGCCGCTATCAGAGCTTTGAACATGATTCTGAGCCGTCGAATCAAGAGCTTGGGACCCTGAGTCCTTGGGCGCAATATTTGGAGAAGCAGCATCAGCGGGTTCCTTCGCTTTTGGAACGGCGTCTGCGGCATTTCCAGCGTTGTGGACATTACCAGCGCCTGCGGCATTGTGAGAGCGTCTTATACGACTATCAAGCACCGGGTCTTGTTTTTGTTGATACTTTTGCGCTTTAGCTGGGATGGGCTTAGCTGGGATGGGCTTAGCTGGGATGGGCTTAGCTGGGATGGGCTTAGCTTGACTTGCTTTGGGTTCAATCTGATTCGGTATTTTTCCCTGCAGACCAGCATCCGCTCGCTGCATAGGCTTCTTGCTGTCTTCAAGCTCAGCAAATAATGGGTCCACGTAATCTTGTTTCTCAGGCGATTCCAATCTGCGTTTTTGCATTACTGAGTAGGTAACGATTACCCCGAACAGAACTACCGCGATCAACAAAAACACTAAGTACAACTCACCCATGCCAACAACCTATATGACTAAATATGTCAGCATGTGGTAACCGTATATTAATAGCTCGCATACTACTGAGCCGCCATAGCCGCCGCTTCAGCGACATCAACCGCAACCAAGCGCGACACGCCAGGCTCGGCCATGGTAACGCCAATAAGCACATCAGATACTTCCATGGTGATCTTATTATGCGTAATAAACAACAGCTGTGTTTTCTCACCCAATTGCTTTAAAACACCAGCATAGCGTTCGACATTGGCATCATCAAGTGGTGCATCAACCTCATCCAGCACACAAAAAGGTGCGGGATTAAGTTCGAAAAAGGCAAACAATAGAGAGACTGCGGTCAAGGCCTTTTCACCACCCGATAACAGGTGAATAGTGCTATTGCGTTTACCTGGAGGGCGAGCCATCACGCCAACTCCGGTATCCAACATGTCATTACTAGTTAGCTCTAAATAAGCACTACCGCCACCAAACAACTTCGGAAAGAATTGCTTAAAGCCTTCGTTCAGACTATCAAACATCTCTTTAAAGCGAGTACGTGTTTCTTTATCGATCTTATTAATTGCGGCTTCCAGTGTGGCCATTGCTTCGGTCAAATCAGCGTGTTGAGAATCAAGGTAAACCTTGCGTTCTGAGCATTGTTCAAACTCATCAATAGCCACCAAATTCACTGCACCAATTCTATCCACCTTGCGCACCACTTCACTCAAAGCGTGTTCGACACCGAAAAGGTTGCAATCTTCAGGTAATTGCTGCTGCAACAGCACCATTTCATCAGTAGCTTTTTGCAACTCTTCAGCAATCGTATCGCGCCTAACCACTACTTCCTGACGCCCCATTCGAACTGCTTCCAAGCTATCGCGCGCGGTTTTTGACTTACGGTCGAAACTCAATCGCTGCTGATCAGCATTCTGCATCTCACTTTCAAAATCAGTGAGTTCAGTTCGCGCCTGAGAAAGCTTCTTCTCGGCTTCCAAACGGCTTTCAAGCAAGCCCTGCAGTTGTTCGCGCAGCGGCTCAGTAGGGTCACTACTATTTTCTAAAATACTGGCTAACTCAGCGCGTCTTGCAGACTGCCCTTCTAGCTGAGTTTGTAATCTGGCAATACTCTCCGCTAAGGAAGCTTCACTGGACTGCAATCGTTCAAGTTCTATTTGTTTTCCCTGGCGTTGGTCACGCGCGGCCTGCTCCTGACTTCTAGCATTTTCTAAGCCATCAACCAAGAGCTGCCGCTGACCGCTTAACTCTTGTCTTCTTTGATCAAAGTTACTCGCCTGTCGTTTGGCATCTTCCATTAATTTATTAGCCAGGCCAACTTCTTCTTTTGCCGCTGCTAGTTGATCACCAAGCTCCTGTTGCTCAATTAACAAAGTGGCACGCTGGGCCAGCAGCTCAGAACTTCTTGCCTCAATTGCGCCTAATTGATTATGCAAATCAGTACGTGTGTGTGACTTATTGCGAAACTCACTGCGACATTGTTCTCGGTCAGCTTCCAAACGGCTGATCTCGTCTTGTGCTTGTTCGCCTTGATATTGAATTTTTTGCAGGTCGCGTTGTGCGGCATCCGTATCATCTATCAGTTTTTCAATCAGTGCTTCGCGTTGTAACAATCCGGCTTGCGCGTCAGGATTAGTACCAAAAGAAGCCCAGTTCGGACCAACCCAGCAACCATCTTTAGAGACAATGGATTCATGTGCAGCTAACTCATCTCGGGCATGCAGTGCATCAACCAAGCTATTAACCGCATAAACGCCATGGAACCAACCATCAATCTGCACTCCATTGGCTGAGACCTTATCTAACAAGGGTGCCAAATTTGCACTACGATAGCCATTTCGCTCTGAATCTAAATCCAATTGAGAGCTTTGCGCTACCGGCGATGAACTTTGATCGACCAAAGATACTCGGCCTTGCTCCAGCTCAGCCATGCCAGCAGTAAACTTATCCAGTTGATCGACTGAAAGCGCGTTTAGATAGCGACTTAAAACCGTATCCACCGCCATTTCCCAGCCCTGCTCTACCCGTAGTTTAGTCGCCACTCGGTCATTGTCTTTAATCCCGCGAGTATCAAGCCACTGATTAACTGTCTTATTATCTTCGCCTAAAGCCGCTGCCTGCAAGGCGCGCAAGGAGTTAAGTTGCGCAGAATCATCTTGCAATTGATGTCGAACCACATTGTAGCGCTCGCGACTTTCTTCCAGCGCGTTACGTAGTTCACCAACCTTTTTATCCTTGCCTTCCAAATCGATCTCTAATTCCTGACAAACGGTATCAATGCTTGCTACCGACTCTTTAAGGCTATTGATTTCAGCCATATTGAGCTTGCCATCAATATCGGCAAGGGTTCCCAGCACCTGTTCGGTACGCTGAGAAAAATGGTGGATCTGTCTGTCATGTTGCTCAATTCTGGCTGACTGGACTTCGCTTTCTTTTTCAGGGTTGGCCGCTTCTCTATTCAGGTTTTCCCACTCTTCCTGCCACTTTTTATGCTCTGCCGCGGCGGTAGTGAATTTTTCGCTGGCAAGCTGATACTGCTCGGCCAAGGCTTCCACCTCAGGTTCAAGTTCCACCTTTTGT
>Ga0316189_10001560_pt1 | contig 22681 bp, 19 predicted proteins | sample LowCovwburrow_MG_FD_204930 | JGI IMG/M metagenome (GOLD analysis project Ga0316189, IMG submission 204930) | Coastal sediment microbial communities from Maine, United States - Lowes Cove worm burrow | ecosystem: Environmental > Aquatic > Marine > Coastal > Sediment | place: USA: Maine... | reverse complement strand
TTTGGAATTTCAAGATATCTTGAAGGGCTTTTGCTTTGGGTCCAGTTGAGCAAGGGGTAGAATCTGTGGGTTTTGCCACAAGCCCTGTTTGCTTCAACCACCAACCCTTTCCTGTAAAAGAATCAAAGACCCATCCACGAAAACGCGGATGGGTCTATAAGATCAACTCTCCACAACAAGAGTTGAAGCTTCGGCTGGTGCTGGAACCGTTTCTTTTCCCACCAGAAGCATGGCAGGCAACAAGGTAACATCCGTAAGCAAAGCCGTTGAAAGTACAATCGCGGTGATCATGCCGAAATTGATATTGGGCACAAAAGACGCAAAGGTGAAGGTTGCAAAGGCCACAACCAGAACCATGGTGGTTACAAATAAGGCCGGCCCCGTATGGGTCAATACATGAGCCACGGCATGAGACTGGCTGGACCCGTGTTTTCTCCAGCGATTATAATTGCTGAGAAAATGGATGGTGTCATCTACGGCAATGCCCAGGCAGGTGCTGGTAACCAGAACGGTGCCAATATCCAAGGGTTTGCCCAGCAGGTACATGAAGGCACCGCCCATGATCAGGGGCATGGTGTTGGGAATCATACTCATCATGCCCAGTTTCCAAGACCTCAGGGCAAAACACATGAGAAGCGCCACAAGTACCAGGGCCATGGAAACAGAGGTAATAAAGGCATTCACCACATAGGGGTTCATACTGTGGTAAATGGGGATTTTCCCGGTAATCTCCGCATCCAGCCCCAGTTCTCGGGCCTTGTCTTCAATAACGCCTATTTCAATGAGCGTTTGCCTTGAGGCATGAAGATTGGTCATGGCCGTTAACCGGATCAGCTTGTTGTCCATGCTCATTCGGTTGCTCAGATCCATGCCCTGGGGCAGGCTCATGGTGTAAAGGAACAACTCCTGGGCAATTAACTCATGGTTGTCCGGCACTTTATAAGCCGCCTGCTCATCACCATTCAGAGACCGGTTGGTTTCCTTGATAATATCAATTACAGAGATGGTTTTGGTAACATATGGAAGGTCATCCAGCCAGTTTTGAAAAACCTCAACCTTTTTCAGGAATTCCGGCTTCTTAATACCGTCCTCAGCGCCGCTGTCTATGGAAATTTCCAGGCCAGACATGCCGCCTACATGTTGCTCGGCATAATCGTTGGCCACCCGGGTGTGAACTGAGGTTGCGAAGTATTTATAGGGATCGGAATTAATTTCATTTTGGAGGGCGGTATAAACAGCGGCACTTCCCAAAATAACAAAAATCCCTATAACCATGCGGCTGTTGCGTTGCAGCCAGTCCGCATAACGAATGGCAAGGGGATGGGCGTCGGTATGATGGGTAGCGCTGCCCTTGAATCGAACCTTGATGGGAACATAAGCCATGATGGGCGTGATGAGGAATATGGTGATAAACCAGGCCAGCAGGGTGCCAGTTCCCGCCAAAATACCCATATAAACAATGGGAATAATCTTGGCGCTGGAGAAACTGAAGAACCCGATAGAAGTGGAAATACTGGTGAGCAGGGTGGGTTCCAGGTTTTTGACGAGGGTCTTGTGAGCGGCTTGTTTCCGCTCCAATCCCGAAATCCGAAACTGGAAGAAGGTAACCAGAATATGCACCGCATCGGCCACGCTGATGGCAATGAGGATATGGGGAACAATAGCCGTGAGATTATTAAACTTAATCCCAATCCAGCCCGCAAAACCCAGGGTGCCCATTACACTGAGCGCAATTACCATAAAGGGCAGGATGAGACCGGATTTGTTTCGAAAGGAAAGCAGAAGAAACAGCACAATGGCGCCTAGCAGTACGGGAACCATGGTTTCCATATCAGATTGGGTGAGTTCCTTGAAGGTATGGCTCACCAGAGATGATCCGGTAAGGTAGAACTGGTGGTCGCCCGGCCCCTTGTATTGCTCCGCATCGTGCAAATAGGTTACCGGACCTCCGTCCTGATATTTTGCCATCAAGGCTCTTGCACCGTCTACAACGGTCTGGAAATCGGGTGCGCCGCCAATAGCGGGTTTTAATTGAGCGTAGATAACTGCAATGGTTCCTTCGGCATTTACCAGGTAACCCGGAATAACTTCGTGCTCCAAGGCTACCTTTTTCCGTTCAGCCAACAGCGCCTCTGTGAGTTCCTCATCATCTGGGATGAGAGGCTCCACCATGAGGTCGTCTTCTTCAGAATGGGTCCAGTTATAGTTGCTTAAAGACTCTACCCGGATGATTTCAGGCACCTTCCAAAAATCTTCTGTAATTTTTTGAAGCAGTTCGGCGGAGTCCTTGTCAAAAATGCCGCTGGGACTCTCAAGGAGCAGCACCACATTCTCGTCGTTGCCGAACCGTCTCTCGAAGGCGTCAAATTTAGCCAGGAGCGGATCCGTATCCCTGAACCAGATGCGATAGGAAAAATCGGTTTTCAGGCGGGCCAGGCCAGGAATCAGAACGCCAACCAGGGCCAGAGCGAATAGGATTGACTTCCAAGGGTGGTCTATAAGAAAGGTGGCGAAGCGATGGGTCACAGTTTGTTTATCATAAGGGGTCATGCAATGCTCCTAGCATTCTGGTCATCAGGCCATGGGACAGCGTGTCCCTGTGTTTTTGGGGTCTGCTTTTCCTAGAAGAAACGGCTCAGTTCAAGGAAAACCTGATTACTCTCATCAAGGTTTTCCAGGCCAGTGGGCCGCACGTCTTTAGGGGGAGCGTCGATCCAGCGCAAACCGCCCTCAATGCTCCAGGTGTCGGAGAGGCGTTGCTTATAGCTGAAGTTCAACAGGATTTCGTGATCGCGTTCCAGGTCGTAGATGCAGGTGAACAACAGTTCCCGGCTCATGGTGTCGTTCCAGGTGTGGCGCAGTCCTGCCAGAAGATCTCGCTGAAATGGCGTTATCTGCGCTCGTTCTTCTTTCGTGGTTCCAAACACGCCCTGGCCTTCCAGGAGCATGGTTGTTTCAGAACCGCTGGGGTTGCTCCAACCATATTCCAAACCAAAAGCGCCCTGTTGATGATCAATTTGATTAAACGCCTGCAGCAGGCCGATCTGATCTTCAAATTCTTTGTGGGCGTATTCTAGTTTGAAGATGAGCGATCCCAATATATGCAGGTAGGTCAAACCCAAATCCTGAACTTTGGAATACACGGGACGAATCTCCAATGAGTCTGGTTCTAGTGAGAATAGCGGGTATTGACGATCCATGTGGTCCAGGTAGTGAACACTCAGGTCTGCATCGCCAAAAGTTTGTGTAAACCGGGCACCCCATTGGGCACCGTAATGATCGCTGGATATGGCATCGTCTTCCAACCAGATGGGTTTTCCCACCGTTAAACCCGCCGGTACAAAAGACAGTCGGCTTGAAGGACCGGGTAGATTGGGTGCTTCATAGCGGGGCAGATAATATAGGCTCAAACCGCCGTCGCCAATGGCCCGCCGGGCAGAGAACATCAACTCGCCCAGCTTCTCTGGATTCTCGATATTGCTATCCAGATTACGGCTGTTCATTACATCTGCGGGGTGAAAGGCCTCCGTGGCCGTCCAGTTCCACATTTGAAAGCCGAGACGCAGATCCCATGGGCCTTTTCTGTAACCCGCCCAGGCCTCTTCCAAAGCGGTTAAATCACGGGTGCTGTCTTCATGATCAACCCTTCCGAAGGCTCGAACCTGCAGGCGAAAGGGGCCTTTGCGATATCGCGTTTCTATTCGAACGAACAAGCCCAGATTATAATCCTGGGTATGTTCCAAATCATCATCGGTGAACTGTCGGGATTCCAACGTAACTTCACCTTTGCTTTTCCAACCGGAAGCTCCAAGGCAAACTGATCCCACAACTGGGAGACTTATTGCAACAAGCCAGACCAGAACATTTTTCATAACATCATCTCTCTGTCCCAAATATTGTAGGCTGGGGATCTTTAATAAAGGGTTGTCAGTCTATGAGGTAATCCGCAGAGAAGTGCTCTTCTTCAAAGGTCTTGCCCAATTCTCGAACGGTCCAGCTTATGATCGACTTTTTCCCGGTCTGCACATTTTCCATGAGAATTTCGTCGGCACGCCACCACTGGTCGTACTTCTTGTACTTGGAGAAAAGACCCACCTTCAACAGTTCCTCTTTTCGGTCGTAATACTCAATCTTCAATGGGTTCATATATTCCTTGTCAAACCAGGCCACTTCTCTGGTGTACCCACTTTTTTTACTCACGGGATAACGCTCAATGCGCCAGCAGGAACGGCCATCAAGGGTTTGATCGTCCAGGTACTTATAGGTGTACTCTTCAACTTCCTGACTGCCCAGGTCTTCATAGGAAAATTCGCTTCCCATAAAGGAGCCAGACTTATTTCGGGAGCTGATGCGTTTGACCCGTTTTAAAGCAGGCAGGTACAGCCACTGATCATCGTCTCCTGTCTTATGGGACCAGGTAAGCATGCGTGTGCCCTTCACATCTGCAGGCCATTGGAAATTACTGATGGAACGATCACCATCTCCGTCCTGTTCTATTGTTTCCGTGATCATTTTACGGGTAGTTTTGTCGCCATGAGCGTTAATTAGCGTCATTTCCATTTCCGAGTACTCGCCAGAAAAACCATTATTGGCTTTGTCCATTTCAATAATAATGCGCAAGCCTTCTTCTTCCGGGGTCCCGGCAATTACCGGGAAGGCCAGCAATATAAAACACATACGTGAGAACATTCTTCCTCTCCTTGATTACAAATCAGTGGTTGGTATTATCTTTTTCCCGTCAGCTGTTTTTTGAACATTGCCAATGCAGCAGGATTGTAATGGTTCTTAATGGCTTCGTCGGTCAGGCCCATGCCGCGCAAGGCAAATAGCACCGCCTGATCCACAACCTTCTCCATTTCAATGCCATAGGGGATAACCGTTTCTTCTGGCATGTTTAGAATAGCAATGGACACAGCGATATGATGAGCAAGCCACCACCGGCACGGCACATCAATCCAATGGTCTACCATGTCGCCCGATTCCTCTGCCGCCGCGATGCATGCCCCCAACATCTCTTCCCATATCTTGATGTTCTCTTCCAAGAACATTCTTGCGAAACTGCCGTCTTCCAGATAGCTGTTCACCATCAAGCGGTGTAAATTGTTATGGGAGATCTCACTATCCTGACCGTCCCCATGAATGATGACGTGCATTAGAAAGTAGATGGCGTGTATTAAGGTAGACGTGCCTGGTTCCAGTTCCGCCATCATCTTGGAATGTTCTTCTTTGGAACCACAGGTAATATCTTTAATTTCTCTATAAAGTGTTTCCTTATTGGGGAAATGCCGATAAAGAAGCGCCTCAGAAACCTCCGCGGCCCTGGCTATTTCTTTTGTAGTGGTTCCCTTAAAGCCCCGCTGAGCAAATAAAGGAACCGCCGCAGCCAGAATGGATTGACGTCTTTCTTCAGCAGATAATCTGGGATTTTTACCCATGCAACACCTCCACACTGTAAGTTAGTGTTTACTTACTTAAGAGTCAAGGTGTTTTTGAAATAAGTGCCTGTGGTGGTGCGTGGAACTTTTATATATTTAAGTTTTGGAGTGACTTATGATTGGAAATGATTTTTTGAGTCCATGTGTAAGTGAGCACTCACAAATGAGACAGGCCACTCACTTCAGAGTATGGCGACATGAACCAGTTCAGGGGCACTGCCTTCTGCACAAAAATGTCTGGCTTGTGCGTTAATGGAGGACTGTGGAGGTTTGCCATTCCATTGCTGGCAATCCTTCTCCGAGAAAAGACTGTTCGGGTCATGGCAGGAGACTGTTTTTGTTCACTCCCCTGGCACGGCTTGGCTGTTTGCGCCTTTCCATCACGAAGGGCCCTGGCTTCCAAGTGCCAGGAGAAAAAGTGAAAAAATGCTCATCTTGTCGGGATAGATAGGAGAAACGGAACACCCAGTAAAAAGGGGAAGGTTGTTACGCTCAATATTCCATGCACAACCAAACACGCAAAGAACCCCGAAACGGCCGTCCCCACAAGCAAAGGCGAACCCTGCCGCCGCCTGTGGGGGCGGCCACCTTTTACCTCTATCTGGCGGTCCCACCACCTGTTTTTCCGGTTTTTTTTAAAGATAATGATCGGAAGGCTTTTCTAAAAAGGCAAGTTGGGATATAGTAAATGGATCTTTGATTCTTGTTTTCAGCCATTTGGAACCGGAAGGGAATATTAAAATATGACATCAAATCATCATGAGTCTGGTGCGGGTAGTGATGGAGCCGCAGAAGGCGGTCAAGCCGTAATGTATTGGACAGAGGCAATTTCAAAAAACGACCCGGAAGGGTTGCGTGCCTGGTTGAGTAATGAAGGGCAGGTGAGCGCTACAGATTCTCAGGGTAAAACCCTGTTGATGCACGCCATTGAACAAGGTTCTCGGCTCTGTCTTGATCTCATTCTGAAGAGCGGGGCCAGTCTTGAAGTTCGTGATAACAAGAGCATGACGGCTTTGATGGTTGCTGCCCGAGAGGGACGTCATGATTTAATGGAGACCCTTCTGGAGAGAGGCGCTTTACCAGACCTGAAAGATCAATTGGGAATGACGGCGCTTATGTGGGCTGCTCTTCAAGGGCATGAAGCAACAGCGCTCCATCTTCTCAAGGCCGGTGCCAGGATGGATATGCGAAATAGAGATCAGGCCACGGTTCTCATGTTTGCCGCAAGGAATGGTTTGCAGGCTGTTGTGGAAGCTTGTATGAAAGCTGGTGCCGATATTCTGGATAAGGATAAATGGGGCATGACGCCGTTAATGTGGGCGGTGGGCGGTGGTTATGATTCAGTAACCCGCTTGCTCCTGGACAACGGTGCAGACGCCAATGCGGTGAATCAACAGGGCTGGACTGTATTGATGTGGTGTCTTAAGGAGTATCGGGAGGGTAGGGGCAATTATGAAGCCTGTGTTTCCATGCTCCTGAATTTTGGGGCAAACCCCTTGAAGCAAAAAGGCGATCACACCACCTGTGCTATTTTGGCCGCGAGAACGGGTAATTCCGAACTGGTTCGCATGCTTCATGAGTGGAAGGCAAACTTTCATGATATGGACGCTCATTGTATGACGCCCCTATTGTGGGCGGCCAGCAAAGGTCATACCCTGGTTGTGCGCAACCTGCTGAAACTGGACTGTAATGTTACTGCCCGCAACGATTTGGGAATGACGGCACTTATGCTGGCGGTTCGGGGCGGTTTTACCCAAACCGCTGCCCTTCTTATTGGTCGCGGTGTTCGGGTTCCCGATAAGGATGGCGCTGGAAGGACGGCGCTCATGTGGGCTGCGCGAGGCGGCTTTCTGGATGCAGTTGCCACACTTCTTGGAATGGGCGCTGATGTGGAAGAACAGGATGAAAAAGGTTGGACTGCCCTCAACCATGCTTTGTTGCGTTATGTGGGCGAAGAACCCAGAGCCGCTTATTTGGAGCAAGATCTTCAAGGCAGGGATTTGGAGCAATTGGAAGCGCTAATTCATCTGCTTCTTGAGTATGAGGCGGATGTCAATCACCGGGACAAGGAAGGGAAAACGGTCCTGGCCGAAGTTGCCGGTCTTGGTTTTAAAGATCTGGTTGCGTTGCTACTGAAAAACGGTGCCAGCATAGACCTTGTGGATGAGGCCGGTTGGTGCGCGCTGACCTGGGCAGGTCATGGCGGTCATATTGAGGTAATGAACCATCTCCTGGAATGTGGTTCGGATCCCTTTCAAAAAGACGCTCGCGGTCAATCCCTGTTAAATATTGTTATTCAAAGCGGGCGCTTGGAATCCATTGGGTTTCTGTTAGACGGTGATATGGACCCCAATGCCATGGATGACAATGGTTGGGTGCCTATCATGTGGGCTGCGGCTCGTGGAAATTGGAGTGCAGTAGAGCTTTTGTTGGATCGGGGCGCAGATGTGAATCGTTGCAACGAGGGCGGCAATTCGGCACTAATGATTGCCGCCATGCGCGGTGATATGAACATGGTTGAATTGTTGTTCAAATATAATGCGCAACTGGATTTAAAAGACGAACAGGGTAAAACGGCCATGATGTATGCGGCCTTTAATGGCAGAACCCGGGTCGTGAAAATGTTCATTGAAAGGGGCGCGGATCTGAATGTGGTGGAGAAGACGGGATCTACCGCTCTCATGATTGCTGCCGGTCAGGATCGAATTGGGATTATTAATGATCTTGCTCGGGCTGGCGCGGACCTGAACCTTAAAGACGGGAAGGGGAGGAGCGCCTTAACCGTTGCGGCCAGTCGCGCCCGATTGGTTACCCTTTTTACCATCCTCTCCTGGGATGTGGCCGTCGATGATCCAGACGCTCAGGGGTGGACCCCTCTTATGTGGGCCACCAGTAAGGGCGATGTGCCCATTGTGGTTACCCTTCTGGACCACCATGCAGATATTCACTATACCAACGACGAAGGCGAATCGCCTCTGATCTTTGCCCAGAACCTTAAAGACAAAACCGTACTCAACCTCTTTATGGCGGTAGAGGCTCGTGCTTCAGAGTTTAAACAGATGGAGTAACTTCATCACGCCCGTGCTTCTTGTGCCAACGAAAGGTTGGAAACCAGTGTGTTCTTTTTATTGGCCCTTATACTTCAGAACCATCAGGCATGGTTTTAAACGGGCTCTGGTCTGGTTTTAACAAGAGAAAGGAGAGGCTGCCCACAAAAGGGATGAGAATAATGGCGGCTTTCCAACGGGTGCGTTTACTTGCAGGAATGGCGGAGCCTTTTAATTTGGCCAGGGTGAGATAGTCCAAACCTACTGCAACCACCATGACACAGACCAGAATGGATTGAGGTACCAGTTGGGCCTGCATAATGAACATGATAGCAAAGGAAATAGGCAGCAGGATGATGGCCCCAAAAAGTAGGGCGAACAGGGCTGGCACAATGTAGACGAGATGTTTAATGGAAAAACGAGCTTTTTCTTCCGACATAGGGGACGCACCTCCAAACCCCACCACTATATCACAAAAAGGTGGGGACTCTGAGGGATTGCGGCTATAAATTGAGCTGGGAATCTATTCTGGTACTTGGCAATTGGGTATTTCATGGGTTAAGATCATACGTTAAAGTGTTAACGGCAATACATGGATGGCGGGAGTCTGCCACGCCCATTGGAGTGATATCATGCAATTTATTAGTTTTTTAGGTCTGCTTTCCCTTTTGGGAATGACCTGGCTTATGTCTTACCACCGCACCAAAATAAAGCTACGACCCATTGCTTGGGGTATGGGGCTTCAGTTTCTACTGGCCATGGTTATCCTGAAAGAAAACTGGATTAGTTTTCTGGGAATGGCATTGCTGGCTTTGGTCCTCATAATCTACCTGCTCAAAGATGAAGAGCTTGTTTCTACAGGACCGGCCTTAAAACATATGGTTCATGTGCTGGTCATGGGTGTGTTGGGGGTTTCTCTTTTTTTCATTCACAACTTCGTGAATGTGGGCTGGTATGTTCTGGCAATACTGGTCTTCCTACTGCTCAACCACTTCATTTTTAAGAAGAACCGGACCCAGAAATGGATGATGGCAGCATTTGCAACAACCTGTGTCACCTATTTTATTGCCTCAGAACAAACGGGTCGCATGGTTTTTCAACGATTCAGCGACAGCGTAAAAAACTTCCTCAGCCTTTCCGATTATGGCGGCAATTTCCTGTTCGGTTCCCTTGTTGCCAACGACTCCAACCTGGGCTTCATTTTTGCCTTTAAGGTATTACCCACCATCATCTTCTTTGGCGGGTTCATGAGCGTCATGTATTATTTCGGCATAGTGCAGGTTATTATTGGTGCCATCAGCCGGTTTATGCGTTGGACCATGGGTACTTCCGGCTCAGAGACATTGTCGTGCAGCGCCAATATTTTTGTGGGCCAGACCGAAGCGCCCCTGCTCATTAAACCCTTCATTAATGATATGACCAAATCCGAGCTTTTAACCATCATGGTTGGTGGATTTGCAACCATTGCAGGCGGTGTCCTGGCCGGTTATATTGGAATGGGCGTAGACGCCGGACACCTTATTGCCGCAAGTGTGATGTCAGCTCCTGCTGCTTTGGTAATCTCCAAGATCATGTACCCGGAATTAGAACATTCCGCCACGGCGGGCGATGTGGCTCTTCCTGAGATTGAATCGGGAGAAAATGTTTTGGAAGCTGCGGCTTCCGGTATTTCCGATGGTTTTAAACTGGCCCTGAACGTTGGGGCAATGCTCATTGGTTTTATTGCTCTCATTGCTGTGATTGATGTGGTTCTGAACTGGGCCGACAGCATTATTGACGGTAAACTATTGGGTGGCGCTCTTGTGGATTACAAAATCACAGGGAATACCTCTCCTATTGTTAGAGAATACGCGGGGATCTTCCCAGGTTCTTTGCAAACCCTCTTTGGAACCCTTCTTCGTCCCCTGGCCTGGTTGATGGGCGTACCCTGGGAAGATGCAGGCGCGGTTGGCAACTTGTTGGGTGTGAAATTGTCTCTTAATGAATTTGTGGCCTTTGGAAATCTGGGCTCCTACATTCAAGCAGAAGCAATTGGTGCCAGATCTCACGCCATTGCCACCTACGCACTTTGTGGATTTGCCAACTTCAGCTCTATCGGCATTCAGTTGGGCGGCATCAGTTCACTGGCACCAGAGCGACGGGGCGATCTGGCGAAAGTTGTTTTAAGAGCCATGTTCGGCGGCGCTTTTGCCTCTTGGACTACAGCTTGCGTTGCTGGCATTATGATGGCTTAACGATCTGTTACGCTGTCTCCCCACGAGTTGTAGGGAGACTTGGTTAGAAGCTTCTTGCCTTTCACACCAACCACCTTTAATTTGAATTTGCCGTCTGGATCTATGGGCGGTATGGACTCATGGCTCAGGATGTAGTAACCGGATAGGCTGTTATGCAATTTTGTACCAGCCATCTGAACGAAATTGGGGGTTTTCACAAAAAAGCCCCCGGTATCCTCTGAAAACTGCCGAATAGCCAGGTCCAGGGTGTTGTAATCCCAGGGAGCGAAGTCCATACCAATGACGGTGGTTCTAGAGGCAATTAATGCTTTTTTGGCTTCTGGATAGTCTTCCCTTAATTTGAAATTACCACGGGCAAAGTCTGAAGCATCAAAGCTCATATAGACCAGGGTTTTTACATCATCAAACCGGGTCAGGGCATTGGAGAGATAGGTCAGCGCTTTTTCCGGTGTTCTGGCCTTCTTACAATCACTGTAACTTAAATAGGCGGTTAGGGAAGGGAAGCTGGCCGGTTTGGGGTATGGGCTCCGCTCTCTGCGTAGTCCCTTTCTAATGCCCCTTGCCAGGGCCTCCGGGTTATTGGTGAAATCGGTCCTTACCCGCATGTGGGAGTCGTAGGAGACCACCGCTATACGGTCGTTGATATGGAAACGACCCAACACGCTCATGGCCCTTTTAACCTTGTCCTGGATGCCGCGCACCCGATGGCCATCCAGTTGCACCTGAAAGAAGAGAATAATCAACTGACCCGGGTATTTGCCAGGTGCCTTCATATCCTTATCATGAGGAGAGCCAACCCATTCACAGCTGACAATGGGAATGGGAGTGCCTTGTTGGGATAACACAAAATTCTCCGCGCCAAGTCCTTTTACTGGTCTTCCCATGGCATCAATAACCCGAACATCTAGAATGTGCCGTTTCACCGTTAACTCTTCATTTACAACAATATCCTCTTCAAATTCGGCCTGCTGAGACAAACCAATCATGGCAATAAGCAGAATCGGACCCGCAAACCAGCATCTCATTCTCAGCCTCCCGAAGTGGATATTGGGCCAAAAACGCCCCATAAGAGTTTTAAACGGAATCTGAGGGTGTTTTGGTTAACATTTATCAAAAAAATCCACAATCACCCCTGGCACACTCTTTTCCCTATAAACCTTGTCTGTTAAGAAATGGGGGTTTCGTGATTTCCCTTCGTTCTAGAGCTAGATCGTGGTATATTTCGTCCCGGAGGTGGGTGGCGGCTGGAGCCGTTCTTAGTCTTCAAAACTAATGGATTCATGGTCTGCCATGGATCGGTGGGTTCGATTCCCGCGCATCTCCGCCAATTTTTACTTTGGACAAGCCCCATGAAAAAAATATTCTTTCTCATAATGCTGGTTTCCTATATGGGGTGTGGTAAAAAAGGCTCACCCAGACCCATTGAAAAGAAAGAAACGCCCAAACAATCCCAGGCATTATTCCTGCCGGAACATTTTCTTGGCTGAAGATAAAGATGCACTGCCCCAGGTTTGCCTCTGCCTGGCAACCTCTTTGGATGGGCGTATCTCCCAAGAACCGGGTAAGTGGCCCACTTTCACCAGTAGGGCTGACCGTGAAAAACTGTTTCGGTTACGTTCAGTCTCAGATGCCTTGTTGATTGGTGCCAATACAGTACGAGAGGAGCAGTTGCCGCCATTAATCCGCAAACAATCCCTAGTGCAGGAGCGTGTTGAGAAAGGACAATCCCCTCATCCCCACGCAGTGATTGTCAGTGCTTCTAGAAAATTACCCCTTGAAAGCAGATACTTTGAAGAAAACGGGCAGAAACGGTTTCTGTTAACCTCTGAAATGGACCAGGAGGAAAGAGTTGTTTTTGAAGGGGTTGGTCTTCAATTATTGGAGACCGGCCAGAAGCTTTCATTGAGGAAGGGACTGCAAATGCTGGGCGCTCTTGGCATTGAAAAAGTGTTGGCGGAAGGTGGCGGAATCTTAACCCATGCTTTGTTAAAGGAAGATCTGGTGGATTGGGTTCATTTAACGGTGGCCCCGGTCTTCATAGGCGGAACTCAGACGCCCCTATTATGTACAGGTCCCACCCTAAACCCCCTGTCCAGGTTCAACCTTACCAGATGCGACCAGATAGAAGATGAGTTGCATCTGGAGTATCATCGATGTAAAAATTGACCCTTCCCTTTAACTATAGTGCAGACTTTTGTTAAGGATTAAAGTAAAGTAAGAGCATGGTGCTGGTGAAAGATGTCTGTAGGGCAACGTGAATGGCCAGTCTGAGGGGGGCTCATGTCTGAGTTTGAAATGTCGTCCATATTGCCTTTAACTGTAGATGGCTATCAATACGAAATCATGAAGCAGGAACATATCAGCAGGGTCACGAAGATGGTTGCCCTCTCCTTTGTTCAATTCGAGCCCATGGCCGTGGCTCTCGAATGTCAGGTCAGCGAAATGATGCCTTTTGTTGAGCGGTTCTGCCAGAAAACCCTTGATCAGAAGTTGTCTCTGGTTGCCACCCATTTAGAAACGGGTGACCTGGCAGGTGCCTATCTGGCCCACGATCATGGCAGGGAACTGGACATGGGAGAGATGTCCCCGAAACTTGTTTCGATATTTACTGCATTAGAATCCATTGTGGGAGATGCAGACCAGAGGGTGGGATTATCGGGAGATTCCAACCAGTGCATCATGGAGAATCTCATGTGGAGTGTGCAGTCCGAGCACAATGACAGAAACATAGGTGTTAATTTGTTCCAATTGGCCAGGATAAACGCTCTTTTGAAAGGGTTCAACAAATTACTTGGGGTTTGCACGTCACCGGTCTCAACTTATCTCATGGGACAGCAGATGGAGAAAATGGGATCGTTGTATACCACCAGTAAATTATACGAGGACTTCAGCATTGATGGCAGCTATCCATTTTTGGATATCAACAGCAAATTGCCTAAATCTTTCCGATGGAAAGAAGGCAAGCCTTACTACAAGTTCTTTTTGGTTGATATTGACAATGAGTCCGAAAAGACCCCTTCGGAACTAAACCAGATATGTGCAGAGATCTTAGCTGAAGTAAAGGGTTGGAAGGAATAGCCTGAGTTGGACCATAAAATCTAACCCAATGGCTCCCTGTCTGGGAAAAGCTGAATTGACCCGGTGTTCGAGGGTGGTGGGTTGAAGGGTCTTGGGGAAGTTAAATTCATGATCAGAGACGGTTGACAAATATGCCGTGCTGAACATAAAGTAGACGCCACAACCTCGATACTCGCGTGTGATTCACGCGTTATCTCATGGGAGGCCTTATTGACTGCCCGAAAGATTCTCGTTCTTTTTGCCCATCCTCAAATAGACCGTTCCATTGCCAATGCTCGCCTGGTAAAAGAAGTCAGCAACATGGAAGGTGTTACCTTTGTGGATCTTTATCGGGAATATCCCCGCATGGAGATAGATGTAGACCGGGAACAGCGGCGCTTGGAAGACCATGACGTGCTGGTTTTCCAACATCCCCTGTTCTGGTACTCCACACCAGCAATTTTAAAGGAGTGGCAGGATCTTGTGTTGGAATTTGGCTGGGCCTACGGCTCCCATGGTCAGGCTCTGAAGGGGAAGCTGTTTTTGAGCGCCATCACCACTGGTGGCGACCGTGAAGCTTACAGCGCCAAAGGCTATCAACAATTCGACATTCGGGAATTGTTGCGTCCCGTTGAACAGACAGCCAACTTATGCCATATGACCTTTTTACCGCCGTTCGTATTGTATGCGGCGGGTCACGCCGTGGAAGAAGGACGATTGGAGCCTCACGCAAACAGTTACAGCGCACTGTTGGCTGCCTTGAGAGATGATCGCTTGAATGTGTCTGAGGCCTTGAAACGGCATACCTTGGACCAGAACCTGGACGAGTTGATCGGGGAGGACGGTTGAGATGGATTTTTTACAGCAGTCGTTTATTTATCTCACAGCCGCAGTACTGGCTGTTCCTCTAGCCAAACGCCTGGGTTTGGGATCGGTATTGGGTTACTTAATTGCAGGCGTGGTAATTGGACCACTTCTGGGCATTGTTGGAGCAGAAACAGAGGATATCAAACATTTTGCAGAGTTTGGCGTGGTCATGATGCTCTTTCTGGTCGGGCTTGAGCTTCAACCCGCCGTGTTATGGCGTATGCGGGGGCAATTAATAGGTTTGGGGGGCATGCAGGTATTGGGCACGGCCCTGCTTCTTGCCGGCGGAGGGTTGGCTCTTGGCTTGAACTGGCGGGTATCCCTTGCCATTGGCATCATTTTGTCCCTTTCTTCCACGGCCATTGTTCTTCAAACACTTAATGAAAAAGGGCTGATGAAAACCCCAGCTGGTCAAGCCTCCTTTTCCGTTTTACTCTGTCAGGACATCGCCGTCATTCCCATGTTCATTTTATTACCCCTGTTGGCGGTTTCTGGAGGCGGCGCTCATGAGAGTGGGCATGATACCCATCACAATCTACTGGTAAACTTGCCAGGTTATCTTCAAGCGCTCATCATTCTAGGGGTCATTGCCTCCATCATCATCGGCGGCCATTATCTGCAAAGGCCAGCCTTTCGTTTCATAGCCGGGGCAAGGCTTCGTGAAATTTTCACTGCCGCCGCACTCCTACTGGTTATTGGCATTGCTCTGGCCATGAATCTTATTGGTCTCTCTCCCGCCCTGGGCACTTTTCTGGCTGGCGTGGTGCTTTCAAGTAGTGAGTACCGCCATGAATTGGAAAGCGATATTGAGCCGTTTAAAGGTCTTTTGTTGGGTTTGTTTTTTATCTCGGTGGGCGCGGGCATCGACTTTAAGCTGTTATTCTCTCAACCCGTCACCATCTTAGGCGTTACATTAGGTCTCATGGTTGGAAAGTTCCTGATTCTGGCCTTGTTGGCGCGGATCTTTAAATTGAAGGGTGGTGGTTACTGGTTATTTGCCCTGGGTCTGGCGCAGGCCGGTGAGTTTGGGTTTGTGCTGCTGGGTTTTGCTCAGAACAGCGCCATCGTCCCCGAATCTATTGGCGGGATTTTAAGCATGGTGATTACCCTTTCCATGTTGTTAACCCCAGCCCTGTTCATTCTTCATGAAAAGGTGATTACCCCAAGATTAAGGGCCACGACAGACCGGGAGCCAGACAAGATTGAAGAGACCGGTACGGTTGTGATTGCAGGATTGGGCCGATTTGGGCAAGTCGTCAATCGCATGCTGGCTACCAATGGGTACAAGGCTGTGGTTTTAGAACATAACAGCAACATGATCGACATGTTGCGACGTGTGGGTTATAAGGCCTATTACGGAGACGCAACCCGTCCGGACCTACTTCACGCAGCTGGCATTGAAGATGCCAGACTGTTCATCGCAGCCCTAGATGATCGTGAACGTCAAACTCTGCTTGTTCAGCATGTTGCCCATCACTATCCCCAATGTCATATCATTGCCCGGGCATTCGATCGCAACCATATATACGAACTTCAGAACGCAGGGGCTCATGAAATGGTGCGGGAAGTTTTCGAGTCTTCCCTGGTTGCAGGGAGACAGGCATTAGAAGTCATGGGCATGCACCCCTTCCGAGCGGAACGCAAGGCAAGGGCCTTCCGCCGACACGACATGCGCACCCTAAAGGCCATGAAGGAAATGTGGGATAACGCAGGCGTGGATCATAACTACCTCAATCAGGCCCGCCTATACGCTGCCGAACTGGAAAGCCTCATGTTAGAAGAAGCAGAGCTTCGCCACGATGGAACCAGACGGGGGTGGCGACCGCCTCCGGGAGGCACGGTTAACTGAAGACTCAGCTTTGTAATGGATCCTTTTTCTCAACAGGAAAAACCATGGGGATTCCAGGATTTCCTTCCTTTGGAAATGGGAGATGCGATCATCAGAAATGCAACCCATGGAAGACCCAAAATATTGTGGGCAAGGGTCTGGATTCCTGATATGGAGAGGGTGTAAAATAAGAAAAGTACATCGGATGGGAATAGTGGTAACCCTTTGACCCGTTGTTACGTATGATGTATACCAATGCAACAGTATAGGAGTTGTGAGATGGACAAAATACCAGATGAACCACTTGAAGAAGCGAAGGAAAAAGACCCAAATCAAAATCCCGCCAACAGCCAGGCCCGGCAAGACGTGGAAACCAGCCCGGATAGCGGGCTTGTAGTTGCCTCGGAAATGTTGCCAACGGATTTATTCATCCTTCCAATCAAGCCCAGGCCCTTTTTTCCCGGCCTACCGGTTCCCCTTGCCATTAATACGGATGAGGGATATGAAACCGTGAAAGAGGTACTCAAAACACCGTCCCAGGCCATCGGTCTCCTGCTTGTGAAAGATCCCGACGGCCCCAACGAACCTTCCAACTTTTATCAGGTTGGCGTTGTAGCTGAAATATTGAAGGTTATTCATACCGATCAACATACAACCCATGTATTGTTGGAATGTAAAGAGAGATTTACGGTAACCCATCATTACCTGAACGACGGTAAGATGATGGCCCATGTGAAGTACCGTCACACCACCAATTATGAGATGAACCAGGAATTGAAAGCTTTCTCCATGGCCATTGTCTCTACCCTAAGGGAACTGATGCAGGCGAATCCGCTTCATTTTGAAGTGATCAAAATGTTCCTCAACCGCTCATCTCTAGATGATCCTGAACGGCTGGCAGACCTGGCGGCCAGCATTACCACTGCTGAAGGCTTTGAGCTCCAGGACATTCTTGAAACCTTCGACCTCAGGCAACGCATTGACAAAGTTCTGGTTCTTCTAAAGAAGGAACTGGAGCTCTCCAAAATACAGCAAAAAATTTCAAAACAGATCGAAGAGCGGGTGGCAGACAACCAACGAGACTTTTTCCTAAAAGAACAGTTGAAAGCCATAAAAAAAGAGTTGGGTCTGGAGAAGGAAGGCAAGGAAAGCGAAGTTGAGAAGTTCCTTAAACGGGTAAAAAAACTCTCTTTCAATAAAGAAGCAAAGCGAGCCTTTGAAGAAGAGATCGACAAGATTAAAATCCTTGAACCCATTTCTCCCGAATACAATGTAAGCCGCAACTACCTGGACTGGCTCACGGTGTTGCCCTGGGGTGTTTTAGGCAAGGACAATTACAATTTGAAACGGGCGAGAAAGGTGCTGAACGAGGACCATTACGGCTTGGAAGACGTGAAGGAACGCATCCTTGAGTTTATGGCAGTGGGTAAATTGAAGGGCAGCATTTCGGGTTCTATTTTATGTCTTGTGGGGCCTCCTGGCGTTGGTAAAACCTCTGTGGGGCGCAGTATTGCCCGGGCTCTGAATCGGAAATTCTATCGGTTCTCCCTTGGAGGCATGCGCGATGAAGCGGAGATTAAGGGGCATCGAAGAACCTATATCGGCGCCATGCCGGGCAAGTTCATTCAAGCCCTTAAAACGGTTGAAACGGCCAATCCCGTAATCATGCTAGACGAAATAGACAAAATTGGTGCCTCTTTTAGAGGAGACCCTGCATCGGCTCTTCTGGAGGTACTGGACCCGGAACAGAACTCCAGTTTTGTAGACCATTATCTGGATGTACCCTTTGATCTGTCTCAGGTCCTCTTCATCTCAACCGCCAACCAACTGGATACCATACCAGGACCCCTGCTGGATCGGATGGAGGTTATTCGGCTCTCCGGTTACATATTGGAAGAGAAAGTGGGCATTGCCAGGCGTTATCTCATTCCCAAGGCGGCTGAAAGTCATGGAATCAAGCACCAAAACCTGCACATCCCCAAAACCGCCCTGATAAAAATGATCGACGGTTATGCGCGGGAAGCGGGCGTTCGCCGATTGGAACAGCACATCAAAAAAATCTTCCGAAAGGCGGCTCTAAAATTGGTGAGCGGCCATAAAGGCACCCTTAACGTAAGAAGCAAAGACCTGGAATCTTATCTGGGACATCCCGTATTTAGTGGAGATGAGAGACTAACCGCAGTGCCGGGCATCATAACGGGTCTGGCATGGACCAGCATGGGCGGGGCTACCCTTCAAATTGAATCTACGGCAATTGTCAGTAAACGCAAAGGCTTCAAACAAACGGGCCAGCTGGGTGAAGTTATGGTGGAAAGCTCTGAAATTGCCTACTCCTTTGTAATGGGTCATCTCGCACATTACGGATGTAATCCCAAGTTTTTTGATGAACATTTCATTCACCTCCACGTGCCATCCGGGGCCACTCCCAAAGACGGACCCTCGGCTGGCATTACCATGGCAACCGCTCTTTTTTCTCTTATCCTGGGGAAAACCGTGCCTGCTGATCTGGCCATGACAGGTGAGTTGAGTCTAACCGGTCGGGTTCTCCCCATAGGAGGCGTGAAGGAAAAAACCATTGCGGCTCGTAGGGTGAAATGTAAAAGGCTCATCTTCCCGGAATCCAACAAAAAAGACTTCCAGGAACTGCCAGACTTCCTGAAAGACGGCATAACGGCTCATTTTGTTGATTCCTACGACAAGGTATTCAAGATCTGTTTTAAGTAGAAATGGAACCCGAACGAATGGCCATTCGTTCGGGTCAACTACTTCTAAACGGCTTCGTCCCAGCCCTGGTCGGGGTTGGGTGAGTCGTCCTGTTTAATCTGACAGATCAGCTCCTTCTCGCCTAGCAGTGAATTGGTAATGAGACAATATTTCTCGGCCTTTTCAAGAAGCTTCTGTGCTTTTTCAACACTGCCGGATTTTGGAATGGTTAAAGTTGGCATAACCTTATAAGTTGTGAATCGGGTCACGCCATCCGGACGTTCCAAGACGGCTTCTACCTGGCATTCCAAATGGGTCCACGTAAAACGGGACGCTCTGGCGATGCCCCTGAAGGAAAGCACAAAACAATCAGCAACAGCCCCTGCCAGTAGCGTTTCTGGGGACCAATGTCCAGGCTCTCCTCCAAATTCAGGTGGTGGACCGGTGGTGAGGCCCGGGAGGCCCTCGCTGTTTAAGACCACGGAACCCGTTTCGCCCGCTATGGCTGAAACGTGATATTGGTGAGGTAAATCTTGCATGGAGCCCTCCTTATTTCTAGTATAAAAGTTCTTGCCAGCGGCCACCAGCAGATAGTTCCGCCAATTTCCTGGCCCATTTTCGGGGAGACTCGGCCATGTCGCCAAATGATTCTTCCAACATGCCGCGCATGGCGGTGAGACCAGCCACGTAGATATGGGTCTCGGGGTCTTGAATCATGGACCATACCTCTTCGGTATGAGCTTTGAGAGATTGGTCCAGGGCAACGGGGTCGTTGAGATGGGGTCTGGGGCTTACTGCCTGGAAGGCCTTAAAAGTCTGGTTGTCATAGTATTGAGCAAAATCATTGCGTTGATCGTTCATGTAGACCATTTCCAAACCGCTGCGAGCCCCGTAAAACAATCTAACCTTGCCCTTCCACTGCTTGTTGGTTTGATAAATTTCCCGGACCATGGCTTTGAAAGGGGCGATGCCGGTTCCCAAAGCAATCATGAGCAGGTTTGCTGATGGGTCTTCTGGAAGAGTGAACGGGTTCCCGTAGGGTCCTGTGAGCACCACATTCTCGCCAGGGATACAGTCGCAAAGGAAGTTGGAGGCAATTCCCCGGTATTCCTCCCCACTGATCTCGTCTATATAAGAACATCTCCTCACGCAGATAGAAAGGTCCAGCAGATCATTTTCCCTTGTCATGTCCATGATGGTATACAGGCGTAGATGGTGCTCATTCCCAAAGGGATGGGGACCGGGCACCAGAACACCTATGTTCATGCCCGGTTCAAACACCGTCGTCCCGGGATCAAGGGTTAGTTTGATGTCACGGACTTCGTCCGCCGAAACTTCTGAGGTGAGACGCGAAGTGCGGCTCAAGGTAGCCACAAATGTCTGGCGTACTTCGTATTCTGTAATGTAGGTCATGCCAGGTTCCTCCAGGCCGCTTTTGCGGTATTTAATAGTTGTTAATGGCCATTCTTCTACTGGCCAACCACATGTGATGGGATTTCTCTTCGTCTATGATCTTGTCCAAGGCAAGCTTTTCTTCAGCTGGAACAAGCTTCTTGAGTTCTGTGTAATAGTTAACCGATTCAAGCTCTCGCTTCATACTGAAGTCCAGGGCTTCGTATACATCCTTGATTTCATTGAAGGCTGTTTCAATCAGGTTGTCATAGAAAATGGACTGGTCTGCAAATGCCCGGAGGTAGGCGAAATATTCGTCACTGATATTCTCTACCGGATTTGCCTTTGCCGTTTTCGCCAGATTCTTGAAGAATACGATATGATCGCCTTCCTGGTCTGAGAGTTCCAGGAACAGGTCTCGAATATCCCGGTTGTCTTTAAATTTTTCTGATAGCTTCCGGTAAAACGCCTTACCATTGGCTTCAATCTTGATAGCAAACTGGAAAATCTCATCGATGTTATACCTGGTCATCAGCTAACTCCTTTTTGCTTGTTTGCGCATTTTCCAGTACACCCCGAACAAGTCCCCCGACAGGCAAGAGCATCTTCGTCTTGCAATCCTTCGGAAAAAGTGCCGTGCCATGCTCTTTGAACGTATGCCCAAAATATCATTAATGCAGGGATGCCAATGATGGCAATGAGGTAACCGGAAAAATGATCTTTCATGATACTAACCCCCCAATCCTGCGAAGCCCATAAAGATGATGGATAAAAGTCCTGCCGCCATAAGGGTTATACCGGCGCCCCTTGCAATATCGGGGATGTCGTTTAAATCCATTTCTTCTCGAAGACCAGCCATGATGACAAGGGCAATGGTGAAGCCCATGCCTGCGCCCAGCGCATAAACAATACATTGAATGAAATTATACCCCTTTCCCGTCTGGAATAGGGCAAGACCAAGAATGGCGCAATTGGTAGTGATCAGTGGCAAGAAGATGCCAAGTGCCCGAAACAAGGCCGGACTGTGTTTTTTGATGAACATCTCAACCAACTGTACAGTGGAAGCAATAACCACAATATAGGCAATTAATTGAAGGAATGGCGCGCCAATGGCTTCAAGAAGATGGTGAATACCGTAGGCGCTTACCGAACTGACCAGCATGACAAAGGTTACGGCGCCGCCCATGCGAGATGCTGTCCCCAGTTTCCCGGAAACCCCCATAAAGGGACAAATCCCCAGGAAATAGGCCAGTACGAAGTTATTGATTAAACAGGCGTTGAGGAAGATGAAACCCAATGATTCGTTCATGATGAGACCGCCTTCCGCTTTTTGAGCCAGCTGAAGAATAACAGCCAGGCACCCAGCGTAAAGAATCCGCCCCCTGGCAGGATCATGACGATCCAGGGTTCAAATCGCGACCCGAGTAGCCCATAGCCGAAGAGACTGCCAGCACCCAATAATTCACGGACCCCACCAAGACAGAAAAGAGCGAAGGTGAAACCCAAGCCCATGCCTGCTGCATCCAAGACAGATTTCCAGAGACTGTTTTTAGAGGCAAAGGCTTCGGCTCTGCCCAGTATCATGCAATTAACCACAATGAGTGAAATAAAGGCGCCCAGTTTTTTGTGCAGCTCTATGTCGATGGCCTGAATGAGATATTCCACTACGGTTACAAAGGTTGCAATGATCAGGATATAGGTGGCAATGCGAACCTGTTTCGGAATGAAATGACGCAGGCTGGAAACCAGGGAACTGGACATGATGAGAACAAAGGTGGTTGCAAGCCCCATGGCAACCGCGTTTTCTGCGGAATTACTTACGGCCAGAACGGGACACATGCCCAGAATTTGAACAAACACAGGGTTTTCCTTCCAGATGCCTTTCATAAAGATATCTGTTTGGGATGGTTCTTGTCCGTGGGAGGGGTTGGCAGTGGATGTGCTCATGGGTGCCTCTCCTGGAGTAGGTTCTGGTTCTTTTGAATAACGGGTAGTTGTAGGGCTGTGTGTTTTTTGAGCATGTTTCCAATGGCTTGCGATGAAATGGTAGCCCCGGAAATAGCGTCAATCTGCCAGGGGCTGGTTTTGGCACCGGGTTTAACCAGTTCGATGGCATGA
>Ga0316189_10001558_pt1 | contig 22711 bp, 8 predicted proteins | sample LowCovwburrow_MG_FD_204930 | JGI IMG/M metagenome (GOLD analysis project Ga0316189, IMG submission 204930) | Coastal sediment microbial communities from Maine, United States - Lowes Cove worm burrow | ecosystem: Environmental > Aquatic > Marine > Coastal > Sediment | place: USA: Maine... | reverse complement strand
GGACGACACGGGCGACACGGACGACACGGACGACACGGACGATGTGGACGACACGGACGACACGGACGACACGGACGACACGGACGACGCGGACGATGGCCGCGCGACGTGCAGCGCGTCGCTAGTGGGCGGGGGCGTTCGCCGGAGGAGCGCCCCCGGGACCGGTCTCCGCTCGCTTCGGCTTCACCTCGATGATCTTCGCCTCCTGCTCTGGCGAGAGCGGATGGTTGAGGATGACGTCGACCTTCGCCCGCGAACGGTCATCGCGGACGACCGAAGCCTCGACGCGGTACTGCTGGCCGCCGATGAAGAGGCGAGCGGCGCCGTTGTACCAGCTCCACAGCGTGACCCCGTCGGCGGGGCTGCGGGTCGCCGGCGCTCGGGGGATCTCGAGGCCGACGGTCCTGAGGGCCTCCTCCCAGGTGAGCGCGCCCTCTCCGGGGAGGCCGTTGAAGGCGACCCTCGCGGAGACGCCATCCTCGTAGTCGACGGTGACCGAGCCGAAGGTGCCGGTCTTGTCGGCGTAGGTCTGGCTGACGAACTTGCAGCCGAAGAAGATCCGCTTCGGGGCGAAGCGGACGCAGGAGCTCTTGGAAAAGCCCTTGCCCGGGGGATCGCCGAGCATGGCCTCGACGTCCTGAGGGGCCTGTCCGAGGAGGCTTGTGAGGGGGAGGGGGACGTCGTCGCGGACGATCGCGTCCGAGCTGTCGCGGGCCTGCCCGGGCTGGCTCGCACCGCCTTGGCCGGTGTTGACGCCGGGGGTGCCTCCGCGCTCCCCGAGACAGCCGGGGACGAGCGCGGAGATGAACAGGGCGGCCAGCGGAGCGCGACAGGAAAGGGCGCTGGGGAGCGACACGACGGGCATGGAGCCATGATACGCTGCGCGGGTGCGAGCCTGGCGGAATTGGTAGACGCGCTGGATTTAGGTTCCAGTACCCTAGGGTGTGTCGGTTCGAGTCCGACGGTTCGCAGCTCTCATTTCCCGGTCAGAAGGACACGAATAGCGACAACGATGTCCCGCGGCCTGGGAAGTCCTCAAGGTCAATCTTGACGTCGCGTCAGCTTTGACGGTACGCACCGCAACCGTGATCCGCACCCTCCTTCATCGCGCCGCCGTTCGTACTCTCGACGTTGTGATCGATCGCGGGCAGAGCTCAAAGCGAGCCCCCGTCCGAGCCGCAGCAGGGGCCCTCGATCGTCTCCGGGGGGTCGTCGGTCTCGACGAGATCCCCGCGAGGACACCGCTCCCCGATCTCGACGGCGGTCACCCTGATCGACCGATGTGGAAGTCTGATCAGGAGAAGCTACGCCGTTACCAGATCGATCACGGGATCATCAAGGCTGAGGGCGACGACGCCGACGAGGTCGAGGCTGAGGCCGCTGCGCCCGCAGCTGCGGTCACGATCTACTACCGCCGCGGTTGCCCCTACTCCCGCGCCGCGCTCGACCTCCTGCGCGAGCGCGAGGTCGACTTCAACGACGTCGACATGACCGACGATGAGAGCCTCCAGGCCCACGTCGCTCGCCTGACGGGGCGCAAGACCTCGCCGCAGCTTGTCATCCGTGACGAGCCGATCGGCGGCTTTGACGAGCTCCGCGAGCTTGTCTACGCCAACTCTCTCCAGGCGATGATCGCCGGCGAGGTCGCGGCCGATGACGGGGACGAGGGGGGCGCCGTCGACGAGGTGATCGACGCGACTTTCCTCGACGAGGCGACGGAGATCACGACCGCCGAGGTCCGCCTGCGCTTTGACGAGGGATCGCCGCTCCTCCTCCTCGACGTCCGCCGCGAGGACGAGTGGAGGGCGACCGGGGTGATCCCCGGCGCCGTGATGATCACGCTCAGCGAGCTCGAGGCCCGGATCGACGAGCTCGACAGCAAAGGTCTGTGGATCGCCTACTGCCGCTCGGGCAAGCGATCTCTGGCGGCTCGCGAGCTCCTCCGCGCCAACGGGATCGCCGGTGTCCTCAGCATGAGCGGCGGGATTCTCCACTGGGTCGCGGGGGATGGGCCGACGGTGCCGCCTGAGGAGGCCGCCCGTCCAAAGCCGAAGAAGCGGATCAAGCTCGCCGTGCTGCACCCGGAGCGCTCGCCCTTTGAGGAGCTTGAGCTCGGCGATATCGGAGCGGTCGGCGAGGAGCGGCTTGAGGGCAAGGAGCTCGTCGCGAGGGTGCTCGAGGTGCTCGACGAGGTCAGGCCGATGGTCCAGTCCGACGGCGGTGATATCGAGCTGCTCGACGTCCAGGGCGACATCGTCTCGGTCAAGCTCACCGGCAACTGCATCGGTTGTCCGAGTTCGCAGGCGACCCTCAAGCAGGGGATCGAGCGCCGGCTCCTCCAGCGGATTCCCCAGCTCAAGGGGATCTCTTCGCCGCAGCTCCAGGCCTGACGCGGTCCGGGAGCGGGAGCGCTCGAGTCCGGCTGCGGCCTCGCTGCGGTGGCCTCGGAGGAGCCCGGTAGAGGTCCAGCAGAGGGTCCAGCTGATGGTTGGCGAGCGCTGGCGGAGCGGGGTCGAGCGCGGTCGCCGAGGGGGGCTGCCGAGGGGGGGGATGCGCAGCGCGCGGACTTTGGGTCCAGGCTGGGAGCGAGATCGCGCCTGTGACGTGTGTCTGGCGCATAACTCGCGGTTGTTGTTTTTGTTGCGAACAGGCGCGCGAGAGGCGTAGATATCAACTCGCGAGTTCACTGACATCAGTGTCAGTGACAAGACCGTCAGCGAACTGAGCTCATCTTCTGGACGACGAGAACCCTATGGCGACCACCACCGAACACCGCAGCTCCCTCCTCAACATCGTCTCGCAGCCTGTGGTTCAGTCGCTGCTCGAGGACGCAGAGCGGCGGATCTCCGAAGAGGAGGGCGTCTCGTTTCGCAGCCTGAACATGCAGTTCCACAAGCCGGTGGAGAACGACTTCACCGCGGAGCAGCGGCCGCACACGACGCTCCTCTTCGGTGGCCTCACCTTCCGGCACGAGCACCTTCTTCAGGGCGTGTTTGAGTCGCTCGGCTACAAGACCGGCGTCGTCCCGACGGCCAACGTCAACGCCTTCCAGCTCGGCAAGGAGTACGGCAACAACGGTCAGTGCAACCCGACGTACTTCACCGTCGGAAACCTGGTCCAGTACCTCCAGCACCTGCGCGATGAGAAGGGCATGACGGTCCAGGAGATCATCGACAGCCACATCTTCCTCACCGCCGGCGCATGCGGTCCCTGCCGCTTCGGCATGTACGAGGCCGAGTATCGCCTCGCCCTGCGCAACGCCGGGTTCGACGGGTTTCGGGTCATGCTCTTCCAGCAAAAGGGCGGCCTGAGCCAGGGCGACGTCGAGGCCGGTCTCAAGATGGACCTCGACTTCTTCGCCGGCATGGTCAACGCCTTCAACTGCGGCGACATTCTCAACGAGGTCGCCCACGCGATCCGTGCCTACGAGGTCACCCCCGGTGCTACCGACGCGGCGCTCGCCGAGGCGACCGAGTACATGAACCGGGTCTTCCGCACCCGCAAGCCGGCGGAGCTGAGCGGCTGGGCCGCGGAGACGCTCAAGGAGCGCGCTGGTGATTCCGCCTTCGGCAATGTCGAGAAGATCGTCAAGTTCCTCGACATGCTCAGCACCGAGGACCTGACGAGCGCGCTTCGGACCTGCCGCGACCGCTTTGACGAGGTTGAGGTCGATCGCCTCCAGCCCAAGCCGGTTGTCAAGATCACCGGCGAGTTCTGGGCCCAGACCACCGAGGGCGATGGCAACTTCAACATGTTCCGCTTCCTCAACGCCGAGGGCGCTGAGGTGATCGCGGAGCCTATCGCGACCTGGATCGCCTACCTGCTCTGGCAGACCAAGATCAAGTCGAAGGACCGCCGCGATCTCGTCGAGGACGGCGAGGACATCAAGTGGTTTGAGTTCAAGCGCCGCGCTCACTACGAGGCGAACCGTCTGAAGAAGACGGCGATGATCGGCGTCGCCGACAGGATCTACCGTCGTGAGTACAAGCGGATGGTCGACGCGCTCGGGCACATCGCCCACGAGATCGTTGACATGGAGGAGCTCGAGGAGCTCGCCCACGAGTTCTATCACACGCGCTCAGAGGGCGGCGAAGGCCACCTCGAGGTCGCGAAGAACATCTACTACTCGACCAAGTACATCGCCCATATGGTGCTCAGCCTCAAGCCCTTCGGCTGCATGCCGAGCACCCAGTCGGACGGCGCTCAGTCGGCGGTGGTCAACCGCTTCCGCGACATGATCTTCCTGCCGATCGAGACCTCGGGCGAGGGCGAGATCAACGCCCACAGCCGGGTCCAGATGGCGCTTGGCGAGGCCAAGGCCAAGGCCAAGCGGGAATTCGCAGAGGTGCTCGACGGTCTCGGCTTTAGCCACGAGGAGCTCCGCGCCTACGTCGCCGCCCACCCCGAGATGAGGCGGCCGATGTACCAGTTCCCCCGCGACACCCCGCGGGTCGTCGGCACCTCGGCTCACTTCGCGATCCACACCGCCAAGCGGATGGTCGCTGAGGGCATCAAGCCCCAGCGCTCCGCTGAGGCCGCGCAGTAGCCCCTTGGGCGCGTCCGGAGAGATCCGCGGCGCGCCCGAACTCTATCTAGAACTCACTCTTTGCGCCTCCAGACTTCGCTCCGCAGGAGAACCACCATGTCTCAGCACAAGTTCCTCGCCGGTTTTGATCTTGGCTCGACCACCGTCAAGGCGGTCATTCGCGACGCCGAAACAGACGAGATCGTCTGGAAGGACTATCAACGCCACGACTCCAAGCAGGCGCAGCGGGCGATGATGATGCTCAAGCAGATGGAGGCCGAGGTGCCCGGCTTTGAGAAGGGCAACGCGCGCCTCTTCATGACTGGCTCGGGCGGCGCCAACGTCGGCCGTTGGATCGGCGCCAAGTTTGTCCAGGAGGTCAACGCGGTCTCCCTCGCCGTCGAGAAGCAGCACCCTGAGGTGATGTCCGTGGTCGAGCTGGGCGGTCAGGACGCGAAGATCATCGTCTTCAAGGCGGACCCTGAGAGCGGTCGCAAGAAGAAGATCCCGTCGATGAACGACAAGTGCGCCGGCGGGACCGGGGCGGTGATCGACAAGATCAACGCCAAGCTCAAGATCCCGGCGGAGGAACTCTGCAAGCAGACCTATCACGGGCACAAGCTCCACCCGGTCGCCGGCAAGTGCGGCGTCTTCGCGGAGACCGACATCAACGGCCTGCAAAAGCTCGGCGTCCCGGCGGACGAGCTGATGGCGTCGCTCTTCGAGTCGATCATTCAGCAGAACCTCGCGGTCCTGACCCGAGGCCACACGCTGATGCCCTACGTCCTCCTCCTCGGCGGGCCGAACACCTACATCAAGGGGATGGTCGAGTGCTGGAAGGCCAACATCCCGCCGATCTGGGAGGAGCGCGGTGTTGAGCTCCCTCCCTGTGATGACCCGGCGGATCTGATCTTCGTCCCCGACAACGCCCAGTACTACGCGGCGATCGGCGCGGTCGAGTACGGCAAGTCCGAGGACGAGCACGTCGGCGTCTACACTGGCACGGAGAAGCTCGAGTGGTACCTCACCGAGGGCCAGCTCATCGAGAAGAAGAAGGCGGGGGGCTCGGGCCTCTCCAAGACCGACGAGGAGCTCGAGGCCTTCCTCCAGGAGTACAGGCCGGAGCGCTTCGAGCCCAAGCCCTTCACCCCGGAGACGACGATCCGCGCCTACATCGGCATCGACGGCGGCTCGACCTCATCGAAGGCGGTGCTCCTCAGCGAGAGCGGTGAGATTCTCCGCAAGGTCTACCAGCTCTCCAAGGGCAACCCGATCGTCGACACCAAGGAGCTCCTCGCGGATCTCCGGCACCAGGTCGAGTCGGAGAGCTGCGAGCTCGAGATCCTCGGGGTGGGCACCACCGGCTACGCGAAGGACATCCTCAACGATGTCCTCCGCGCTGACGCCGCGATCGTCGAGACCGTCGCCCACTGTGAGAGCGCGCTCCATTTCTACGACGATGTCGACGTCGTCTGCGACGTCGGCGGCCAGGACATCAAGATCATCATCTTGAAGAACGGCAAGGTCAAAGACTTCAAGCTCAACACCCAGTGCTCGGCCGGCAACGGCTACTTCCTCCAGAGCACCGCGGCCGGCTTTGGTCATGACGTCCGTGAATACGCCGGCCTCGCCTTCGCGGCGAAGGCCATGCCGAGCTTCGGCTACGGCTGCGCGGTCTTCATGCAGTCGGACATCGTCGACTTCCAGCGCCAGGGGTGGGCGCCTGAGGAGATCATGGCCGGCCTCGCGAACGTCCTGCCGAAGAACATCTGGCTCTACGTCTCGCAGATCCCGAACCTCGCCAAGCTCGGCTCGCGCTTCGTCCTCCAGGGCGGCACTCAGCACAACCTGGCGGCGGTGAAGTCCCAGGTCGACTTCATCCAGGAGCGCTTCCAGGCCAAGGGGATGGAGGCTGATGTCATCGTCCACAAGCACTGCGGTGAGTCCGGGGCGATCGGGGCGGCCCTCGAGGTCCGTCGTCTCCACCAGGAGCTCGGCCACGAGACCGAGTGGATCGGGATGGACAAGATCGACAGCGTCTCCTTCAGTCAGAAGCGCGACGAGTCGACCCGCTGCTACTTCTGCAAGAACAAGTGCCTGCGCACCTTCATCGACGTCGACATCGAGATCGAGGCCGAGGAGGCGGAGCAGCGCCTGGCCCTGGGTCAGCTCCTCCAGATCCGCAAGAAGGAGGACAAGCCCGAGGAGGCGGTCGGCACCAAGCGCCTGATCATCGCCACCTGTGAGAAGGGCGAGGTCGAGGACATCGAGTCGATGAAGAAGATCAAGAAGGGGCTCGACTCCTTCAAGCGCGACTTCCCGAACCTCGCGGCCTACTCGGCGAAGGCGATCTGGAAGGCGCAGAAGCCCGAGCTCGTCGCCGACGATCCGGAGCGTCTCGGCCTCGGCTTGCCCGAGGAGCTCGATCTGCCGCCGACGCTCGCCGGGCATCAGGGCAAGGTCAACGGCCTCCTCCGCAAGATCAATCACTCGCCGAAGGTCAGCGGTCTCCTCAGTCGCGCCGTCGAGCGGGTCGAGAAGCTCGCCGAGGCGGTCGAGGTCGCGGCGCCGTTGCGTGAGGTCGCCGCCCCGGCCAAGGCTCGCCTCGAGGAGAAGAAGCGCCGGGCGGAGATCCTCGCTCGTCGTGAGAAGATCCGGATCGGCATCCCCCGGGTGCTCAACCAGTACTCGCAAAACCCCTTCTTCTCGGCCTACTTCGAGGCGCTGGGGATCCGCGCTCGCAACCTCGTCTACTCCGACTTCACGACGGAGGAGCTCTACAAGGAGGGGGCGAAGCGCGGGGCTATCGACCCCTGCTTCCCGTCGAAGGTGTGCATTGCCCACATGCACAACCTCCTCGAGGTGAAGCACAAAAAGCGTCCGCTCGACTTCATCGTCTTCCCCCAGGTGGACTCGATGGAGACCTGGATCACCGGCACCGTCGGCGCCCGTGCGTGCCCGACCGTGGTCGGCTCGGCGGACACGACCAAGGCGGCCTTCATCAAGGAGAGCGACATCTTCGCCGACAAGGGGACCGAGCTGATCGTCCCCTTCGTCCAGATGGCGGAGGAGAAGCTCTGCAAGCGGCAGATGTTCGAGTACTTCCGCGAGGTGCTGGGCCTCTCCGAGGAGGAGAACAGCCGCGCCGTTGACGAGGGCTTCCGCTGCCAGAAGCGCTTCTACGAGGAACTCCGCGCCCGCGGCCGCGCGGTGATCGAGGAGCTCGAGCGCGAGAACCGGATCGGGATCGTCCTCCTCGCCCGCCCCTACCACAACGATCCTGGGATGAACCACGAGATCCCGGACGAGCTGCAGAAGCTCGGCTACCCGGTCCTGACGATCCACTCCCTGCCGATCGACGAAGACTTCGTCCGGCCGCTCTTCCAGAGGGACATCGACGCTGGCTACATCCAGGACCCCTACGATATCTCAGATGTCTGGAAGAACAGCTACTCGGAGAACACAAACCAGAAGGTGTGGGCGGCCAAGCTGACCGCTCGCCACCCGAACCTGGTGGCGCTTGAGCTGTCAAACTTCAAGTGTGGGCACGACGCGCCGGTCTATACGGTGATCGAGGAGATCGTCGAGAACTCGGGCACGCCCTACTTCTCCTTCAAGGACGTCGACGAGAACAAGCCGACGGGGTCGATCAAGATCCGTGTCGAGACGATCGGCTACTTCCTCAAGCGCTACCAGCAGGAACTCAGCCGCGACGCTGACAAGCGCGCGCGGGTCAAGGAGCGCATGGTCGACTACCAGGCGGAGCTGCTCGCCCGGATCGAGGCGGCGCAGGCGAAGTTTGAGGCCGACAAGGCTCTGACGCCGGACGTGCTGATCGAGGCCACAGGGCTGCGGCCGCGGGCCGAGGGTGCCGTGGACGCGCCGCCGCCTGCGGAGTAGGCCACGCTAGACGAGCTTGTGCGAGGCGAGGCGGGCGAGGGAGACCTCGCCCGCTTCTCTGGTTTGTGGGCGGGTTTTTGGGGGGATCGCCGCGGGAGCTTCGCTCCGAGGAGCGAAGCCTGCGATACACGGGCGGGCTTTTGGGCCTGGGTTGGCTTCGCGTGGGTGTCGGTGTCCCAGCGCTCGGAGGCGCAGAAGCGCCGGTGGGAGGGGACAAGACGCTGCTGGGGTAGGGCGGTCGCTGGGGGTCGTCCCGGCCAGCTCCGGCGGCGAAAGCCGGAGCCTCGGCCGCTTTGGCGGGTTTGCAGAGAGCGTCGCCGTAGGGCTCGTGAGCGTGCGGCGCGGCGACTCGGGCCGACGACTCTGGGGCCGATCATGCCGGCGTCCTGCTGCGCTCCTCGCTGCTCAAGAAGCCGAAGGCCTAGCCCTTGCCGAGCGGCAGGTAGGGCGGCGGGCGGATCTGGCGGAGCTTCGCCGAGGGCTGGGAGGCGACGGAGATCAGGATGAAACCCGTCGGTAGGAGCATCATCAGCTCCGGGAAGACGCGGCCAAAGCCACAGGCGACGCCGCCGAGGGCGAGCACCGAGAAGACGATGGCCGTCGGCTTCTTCCCGCCGAGCCCGAGCTTGCGGACGCGGAGGTTGGCGACCATCAGGAAGGCGCCGAAGAGCATGCCCCAGGGGAGGAACGACCAGGCCTCGGCGGAGAGGGCGAGGTCGCCGAAGGCTCGGCCTTCAGGGAAGAGATCGCGCCCGCTCAGCGGGTTGTCGGGCCCTGCGTACTTGAGCAGGGTGAGGAGCCAGGCCGCCAACGTCCCGGCGGCGATCGTCGTCGGGAAGCCGAAGAAGAGCCCCTTGAAGCGGGGCTCGTCGACGATGACGTTGAAGCGCGCGAGACGGAAGGTGCAGGCGAAGACCCAGGCCGTCGAGGCGACGGAGACCAGGAGATGGCCGCTGCCGCTGGAGAAGGGCAGGTTCGGCGTCGAGGTCAGGGCGGTGTAGACGAGGAACGCCGGGGCGACGCCAAAGTTGAAAAAGTCGGCGAAGGAGTCCATCTGGACCCCGAACTCGCTGGTCGCCTTGAGGAGCCGGGCGACAAAGCCGTCGGCGCGGTCGAGGAAGGTCGCCCAGATGATCAGCCACCCGGAGAGGACGTAGGACCCCTGGGTCGCGGCGACGATCGCCACCAAGCCGAAGAACATCGCCAGCCCTGTGACGATGTTCGGTGCGATGTAGCGGAGGGGCGTGCGCCCCGGATCGTCAGCCATGAGCGGGGCCCTAGCTCGCCTGGCCTTGGGGGCCGAGGACGGCGGAGATCCGCAGGAGCACCTCGTCGGGGGAGCCGACACCGTCGACGCGGCGGAGGAGGCCCCGCTCCGCGTAGTAAGGGATCACCGGCGCGGTGTCGCGGTGGTACTTGTCGAGCCGGGCCTCACAGGCGGCGGCGGTGTCGTCCTTGCGCTGGACGAGGCGGTCGGCGATCTCCGCCGGCGGGGGTTTGAACTTGAGGTGGTAGATGGTCCCGGTCTCGGGGTCGCTGCGCCGGCCGGTGATCCGATCGACGATCAGCTCGTCGGGGACCTCGATCAGGACGACCGCGTCGAGCTCGACGTTGGCCGCCTTGAGGGCGGTGTCGAGGGCGGCGGCCTGGGGCTGGGTCCGGGGGAAGCCGTCGAGCATGAAGCCCTTGCTGCAGTCAGCTGCGGCGATCCGCTCGATGATCATGCCGATGACGACCTCGTCGGGGACGAGGTCTCCCGCCTTCATGAAACGATCTGCGGTCTTGCCGAGCTCGGTGCCAGCCTTCACTGCGCCGCGGAGCATGTCTCCGGACGAGATGTGGGGGATCGCGTAGGTGTTGACCAGATTGGCGGCCTGGGTGCCTTTGCCGGCGCCGGGGGGGCCGATGAGGATCATGCGCATTGCCGTCGTCTCCTGCCTCTACGTGCGCGCTCGCACGTGCGGTGGCGGAGCATCGCACGGGGCCGCGTATCGCCGCAAGCTGTGTGCGTCGGCGATGCGACCTCCCCGTGCGCGCCGTCGTTGCGCCGCGATGTCCCCGCGGTGGCCCGCGCTGGGAGCCTCAGCTCCTGCGGTGGCGCCTGACGAGGCCGAGGAGGAGGCCGAAGCTCATCAACGCAGGGACGCCGCCGCGGCCCTCCGCGTCGCTGCGGCAGCCGCATCCGCTGGCCTCGTCGATGTTGCCGGTGGTCGCCGAGTCTGTGCCCGTGCTGCTGTCGCCGGTGCCAGCAGAGGCGCCGGCCGAGGCCGAGCCGGCGCTGGCCGACGCGCTGCTGCCGCTACCTGAGTCGCCGGTGCCACCGGTGCCGCTGTTCGAGTCGCCGGTGCCGCTGGCCGAGCCCGACGTCGGGGCGCCGGTCGTCCCCGCTGTGCCGCCGGTGGTTTCGCCGTGGGTGGTGTCCGAGCTCGAGCCCGTGCTGCCTGTCCCGTCGGTAACGCCGGTAGTCCCGTCCGAATCGCTGCCCTCGGTGCCGACGCCGGTGTCGTCCGTGGTGCTGTCGGTGCCATCGGTGCCATCTGTGCCTGTGCCGTCGGTCGTCCCGGTCGAGTCGCCGCCGGTTGTGCCGATCACCATGTCGCAGGCGTCACCGATCCCGTCCTCATCGTCGTCGACCTGGTCAGGGTTCTCGACCTCGGGGCAGTTGTCGCAGGTGTCGCCGACGCCATCGTCGTCGCTGTCGATCTGGTCGACGTTGGCGTCGTCGGGGCAGTTGTCGTCGGCGAAGCAGATCCCGTCGTCGTCGAAGTCGTCGCCGTCGACGAAGGGCTTGCAGGGCGGGCCGTTGAAGCAGGCGATGCCGCTGACCTTGGTGGTCAGATCGTCGAAGTCATCGTCTCCGCCCTGGATCAGGTCCTCCCAGGCGAAGTAGTAGGTCCGCGGCGTCTCCGTGCTCTCGTAGATGATCAGATGAATGAAGGGGTTCATCTGGTCGGCGTCGGGGTTCCAGCCGATCTCGCTAAAGAAGATGTTGTAGATCGAGTTGGGGTTGTCGACGTTGGCGCAGGCGCCGGTCGCCTCGAAGAAGCCGATCTCGCCGCCGAGGTACTTCGGGTCGGCCTTGATCGAGATGGTCTTCTCGGTACCGACGCCGTCGTTGCAGCCGAGGATCTCGTAGAGCTCGTCTGTCTTCGGCTTCTCGCCGGTGACGTTGTACCAGCCGAAGGAGTTCTTGTAGCCGGCGTTGCGCTGGAGCACCTCGAAGGAGAGCGCGCAGGCGGGGAGAAACGCTTGGGGATCGATCGCCGCGTCGTTGAGGGCGCTTATCTGTTCGCCGAGCGAGTTGAAGAGGTTCTGCAGGCTGGCCCCGACCGGGATCGTCTTGTTGTTCGGCTGTTTGAGCGCCTGTGCCTCGCTCGCGAAGCTCAGCGCTGAGAGCACCGCGACCACTCCAAGACTCCCCCCTCGACCCGTTGAGAACACCATCTGTTCATTGTCGGCGAGGCCTCTGGGGCCGCGCAATCGACGGGCTTTCGCGTCTTTGAGCGGCCTTCGATCGCGGGCTGGCGAGAGGCCCGGGGGCCTCCGCGTGACCTTCCCTGCGAGGCGCGAGGAGGGCATCCGCGGTGCTTACCGGAGGTCCCTCGTGGGCCGAGGGCCGCTTGCCGGCCGGCGCGGGCCAGCGTTGAGCGGGAGTTGGTGCTGGGCAGGCCCCGGGTAGACCTCGTCCCAGAGCGTGGGCGGGCGGGGTGTACCCTTGGACGATGTCGTCGCACCTCCGCGCACTCCCTGTTGCGTCACTCTTCGCGCTCGCGCTCGCGACCGGCTCCTTCGCCGGTGAGGCCCGCGCTGATGAGGGCCAGTGGATGCCGGAGCAGATCTCCGCGCTGGATCACGGCTCCCTGCGCGAACGCGGGCTCGAGCGGACGGCCGACGAACTCTGGGATCCCGCGGGGGGCGGCTTGCTGCGCGGTGCGGTCAACTTGAGTGGTTGTTCGGCCTCGTTTGTCTCGGAGGACGGGCTCTTGCTCACCAACCATCACTGCGCATACGGAGCCCTGCAGGCGGCGTCGACCGTCGAGCGTGATCTCCTGAAGGACGGCTTCCTGGCGAAGGAGCGCTCCGCCGAGGAGCCGGCGAAGGGGCGGACTGTGAGGATCGTCGAGCGGATCGACGATGTCAGCGAGGAGGTGCTCGCCGCGGCGGCTGGGGCGAGCGACGATCGTGCGCGGGTGAAGGCTGTCCGGGCCAAGCGGCGTGAGCTGGTCCGTGCCTGCGATGCAGAGGCGCCAGGCCGTCGCTGTGCGGTCTCGTCGTTCTTCGGCGGCTCGCAGTACCGGCTCACCGCCTACCTCGAGCTCGAGGATGTGCGCCTGGTCTACGCTCCGCCGTCGTCGATCGGCGAGTTCGGCGGGGAGGTCGACAACTGGATGTGGCCGCGGCATACCGGCGATTTCGCGATCCTCCGAGCCTACGCGGGACCGGCAGGCGAGCCGCGGGCGTACGCCGAGGACAACGTCCCCTTCCGCCCGAGGCACTGGCTCAAGGTCGCGGAGGAGGGGGTGCGCGAGGGGGACTTCGTTGCCGTCCTGGGCTACCCCGGGTTGACGACCCGCTACCTGTGGTTCACCGAGCTCGTCCGGCGGATGGAGCAGGATCTGCCGGCGAAGATCGACCTCTACGGCGAGTGGATCGCGATCGCCGAGGAGCTCGGGAGCGCCGACCCGGCGGTCGCGATCAAGGTCGCGTCGACCAAGAAGAGCCTGGCGAACGTCCACAAGAACTCCCGCGGGATGCTCGAGGGCGTGTCGCGGATGGGGCTCATCGATCGCCGCCGCCGCGAGGAGGAGCGTCTTGCGGAGGTCGACAAGGTGGGGGTCCTAGACGCGCTGCGGCAGGAGACCGCGGGGATGCGGCGGAGCTTCATGAGGGAGTTTCTCCGCGGGCGAGCGGCGCACGGGCCGACGATGGTCGACGCGGCGGTAGACATCGTCCGCTGGGCGCGTGAGCGGGGCAAGCCTGAGGATGAGCGCGCGAACGGATATCTCGATCGCGATCGGGACCGCCTTTGGCGCGGGATCCTGCGGCGGGTCCGCGACCACGACGTCGGCCTGGAGGCGCACTTCCTCGGGGCGGTTCTCGCCCGCGCGGCCGAGCTGCCGGCAGAGAGCCAGGGCGAGGCTCTGCGGGGGCTCATCGGCGGCAAGAGGGGGGAGCGCGAGGTCTTCCTGCCGGCGACCGAGCGGCTCCTGCGGCGCACCAAGCTCGCGAACGAGACGACGCTGCGGCAGCTCTTCGACGCGGCGGATCCCGAGGCGCTGCGGCGCTCGAAGGATCCGCTCCTCCGCTTGGCGAACCAGCTGGCGGACGAGCTAGAGGAGTACGGCGACGAGCAGGACCGGCGCTCCGGCGCCCTCCTGGAGCTCAAACCGGCCTACTTTGAGCTGCTGCGGAGCGTCCGCCCGGGGCCGCTCTACCCAGACGCCAACGGGACGCTGAGGATCAGCGTCGCCTCGGTCCGCGGCTACGAGCCGCGCGATGGCCTCATCGCGGCGGCGAAGACGACGTTGAGCGGACAGCTCGCGAAGCTCACGGGGGAGGTCCCCTTCACGTTGCCCGAGCGAGTGCTCGCCAAGGTCGACGGCGCGGCCGAGAGCTACTGGGCGGACGCCGAGGAGAAGGACCTGGTCCTCTGCCTGCTCAGCGACGGTGACACTACGGGCGGCAACTCGGGCTCCGCGGTGATCAACGGTCGCGGCGAGGTCATCGGTCTCAACTTTGACCGGGTCTGGGAGAACATCGCCGGGGATGTCGCCTACGACCCAGGCCGCTCGCGCAACATCATCGTCGACCTTCGCTATCTCTTCTGGCTCCTCGATGAGGTCGAGGGCGGAGGAGCGCTCCTCGACGAACTCGGCGTCGGAGAGCGCCGCGGCGCAAAGCGGAGGCCGGTCGCGCAGGACCAGGTCGAGCCCAGGTCGGTGGTGTCGGTGATCCGCAGCGATGGTGATCGGGGGGGGAGCGGGGCTGACCTCTCGGTCAGCGCCAGGGCGGGCTGTGGCTGCGCCGTCGGTGATCAGGAGCGTCGCGGTCTTGGGGCCTGGGCCCTCGTGTCGCTCCTCGGCTTCGCGGCTCGGCGGCGAGCGCTTCGCTGAGGACGTCGGCGGCGGGAGATCACTCCGCGCTCTCTCGCCCTGCGCTGGAGCGCCCGAGCGGTCGCGGCGAAACACTTGCGCTGTGCTCCGCTGGCGGCCGCCGCGGGAGCGGTGGGCGTTGATGAGCGCGAGCGCGTCGATCTGAGGCCCGTTGGCCGCACGTGCGGACGAGGGCTCATCCGTGGTCAAACGAGCGTGCGCCCAACCGCGCGATCGTGCGCATTTGCATGTGCATCAAAGGACAGATATTGGTCGTTCGATGCTCACCTGCGCGCGGCGGCATGTGCCGTCGTGTGGGCGCGGAGAGGGGGGCTGGCTGCTGTTGCGGCACCGGCTTCCTGGTATGGTGCAATCCGCGTTCGCCTGGTTTGTGGGCGAGCTATTGCACTGATATCTCATCGAGGGACCGATGGCACAGAATCCTCCGAGTTCGACTGGCTCCAATGACAGCGCTGTCCTCGAGCAGTCGCTCGACGTGGCAATGGCGGCGCTCCGCAATTCCCCTGCTCAGTGGTCGATCTGGGAGCGGGCCGAGCGGCTCGCCGTGACCCTTCAGCGGACGGACGACGTCGCCAACCTCTATCGCGAGGTGCTCGCAGGCGACCTCACCGCCGATGTCGCGTTGAAGGTAGGCGAGCGTGGTGCCCACTTCCACGAGGAGTGGGCCGGCGACGATCCGGGGGCGATGATCACGGTCCTCCAGAAGGTCCTCTCGCTCGATCCGGGGGCGATCTGGGCCTTTGACCAGCTGACGGCGGTGCTCACCCTCGCCGGTCGCTGGGACGAGCTCCTCACGCTCTACGATCGTGCGCTGACCGCGACCAACGATCGTGATCGACGGATGATGATCCTCGACGAGGCTGCGGGCATCGCCAAGGACTTCGCCGGTCAGGTGACTCGGGCGATCCGCTACATGCAGCAGCTGGTGCCGCTGCGCCCGGAGGACGCCGAGCTGGCGGCGTCGCTCGAGCGTCTGCTCGAGCGAGAGGGTCGTTGGCAGGATCTGATCGACCTCTGGCGAGAGCGCGGGAGCTTGCTCGGTCAAGACGCGCCTGCGGGCCTGCGGATCCAGATCGCGACCTGCTTCGTCGACCGTCTCGGCCGCCCCGCGGAGGCGCTGATCGAGCTCCAGGACCTCCTCGACGAGCATCCGGGCGATCGCGGCGGACGCCTGCTCCTCGAGCGGATCCTCGTCGACGAGAGCACGCCGGACTCTGTCCGTGATGGCGCCCTTGACCGCCTCTCCCAGCTCTACGAGGACGCCGAGCTCCCGGATGAGGTGATCCGGATCCTCAAGGTCGCCCTCGGCTTCGCCGACAGCGAGCGCTCCCTGACCCTCCATCGAGAGCTCGCCGAGCGCGAGGTGGCCCTTCACCGCGAGGTCGCGGCGATGGAGCACTACGCGGCGATCCTCGCGATCGACCCGAGCCTCGAAGACGACCATCGAGAGCTCCGTCACCTCAGCGAGCGGACTGCCGAGCGTGGCGCCTACGTCAACGCCCTGGTCGCGGCCGCTGACGCCGCGAAGCTAGACTCTCGGCGGATAGCCCTCCTCCTCGAGGCCGCCGATGCGAGCCGCGATCTGCTCGGCGATCAGCCGCAGGCGATCGAGCTCTTCACGCGGATCCTGGGCGAGCCGTCGCTCGACGACGATGTGCTCCACGAGGTGGCCCACGATCTCGCCCAGCTCCTCGGCAAGGCCGAGCGTTTCGGCGAGCGGATGGAGGTGTTGGAGCGCCTCGCCTCGGTCGAGCCGGAGGTCGCCTTGCGGACGGCGATCCTCGGCGAGGTCGCCGAGATCGCCGCCTCGTTGGGGGACCGCGAGAAGGCGCTCGCCGCCTGGCGTCAGCGCCTCGAGATCAACGGCGACGGCGACCGTGAGGCCCTCGACGCGATCATCGATCTGATCGCTGAGGAGAGCTCTGGGGAGACGCTGATCACCGCCCTCGAGCGGCGCGCGAACGCCGGGGTCGCCGCTCACCAGCGCCTCGCGGACCTCTCGCGGGTCGCCCGGATCTATGCGAAGGATCTGAGCCGGCCGGGCAGCGCGATCGAGGTCTGGTCGAAAGTCCAGGAGGAGTTCGGCGAGGATGAGACCAACGTCGAGTCGCTCGCGGCCCTCCTGGCCGAGGTCAAGCGTTGGCCGGAGCTGGCGAGCCTGCTCGATCGAGCGGCGGACCGAGAGGTCGACAAGGTCGCCGATCTCGCGTCGCGCCTGGGCATGGTCTACCAGGCCCACCTCGGCGAGCTCGAGCGGGCGATGGCCTGCTTCGCCCGGGCGATCGAGGCCGATCCCGCGCACGGGGGGGCCCGTGAGGGGTTGAAGGCGCTGCTCAACCACGGTCAGAGCTGCGCCGGCGCTGTCGATGCGCTGGTCAAGCTCTACCGCCGCCGTGACGAGCACGCAGAGCTGGCGGGGCTCGTCGAGTTCCGCCTCGCCGTGAGCTCCGACCCGGCCGTGAAGGCGGCGATCCTCGGTGAGACCGCCAAGATCCACGAAGAGCACCTCGGCGACGCCGCGACGGCCCTGACGATGGTCCAACGGGCGTTCGCCCTGGCGCCGCTCGAGGAGAGCTACGAGGACGACTTTGTCCGCCTCTTCAGCGCCGCGGAGGATTGGCGCGCGGGCGCTGACGGCTATAAGGCCGCCGTTGAGGCGCTGCCGGAGGGGAACGATGACAGGCTCGTCGTCCTCCGCGCCCGAGAGGCCGGGATTCTCGAGGAGCGGCTGCGGGAGTCGACCGCGGCGCTCGCCTCGTGGCGCGCTGTCGTGGCGGTGAACGCCGACGATCGGGTCGGGGTCACCGGGGTGATCCGGACCGCGACGCGGATCGGCTACTGGGATCCGATCGCCGACGACACTGTCGCCTACATGCGCTCCATCGGCGCCTTCGACGAGGAACTCGTGACCATGGTCGCGGCCTCGGCGGAGGATAAGTTCGCCTGGGATCCGATCGCGAAGAGCTACGAGCGCGCGGTCGGTGAGCAGCTGGGTGAGCAGGCAGGCCTCGCGGCTGCGCTGCTCGCTCGGGTCGGCGCGTGGCACCGTGATCATCGGAATGACGTGGAGGCGGCGAAGCTTGCCCTTGGCCGCTCGTTGGAGGCCGTCCCGGGTCACATCGGCCGCCTCGAGGAGCTCGCGGAGCTGATGCGCAGTGACGCGAACGCGGCGCTTATCGAGACGCTCCTGACCCTCGCCGGTCGTCGCGACGACAACTGTGACGAGCTCTACGAGGCGGCGGAGATCGCCCTCGACATCCTCGGCGATCAGCCGAAGACGCGGGAGATCCTGACGACCCTCCGTGACCGCGCGGCGGCGCTGTGGAGCCGCGGTGTGGAGAGCAGCGGCTCGGTCGCGGTCGCGGAGTGTGTCGAGATGGCGATCGGCAAGCTCGCAGGGCTAGCCGAGAGCGGTGGTGATCTGGCGGAGGCGATCTCTCTCCTCGCGCGGGGCGCCAACCTCCCCTTCGAGGCTGCGGTCTCGCTCGGTATGCGTCGCAAGGCGGCAGCGCTCTGTGTGGCGACGGGGGACCGGAGCCAGGCGATCGACCTCTACAGCGCGGTGATCGAGGAGACGCCCGAGGATCTCGAGACGGTCCGCAAGCTCTCGGCGCTGATCGAGGCGGAGGAGCGCTATCCGCAGCTCTTGGTGCTCCGCCAGCACGAGCTGGCCCGCACCGACGACGCCGAGCGGCGACTCCAGCTCCGCCTCGACATCGCCAAGATCGTCGGGATCCTCGAGGTCCGCGGCGGTCGTGTCCAGGCGCTGAAGACCAACCTCGACGAGGAGCCGGCGCACGACCCGTCGCTGGCGGCCCTGACCGAGATCCTCACGGAGAAGGGGGACTTCAGCCACCTCGCCGACTTCCTCGGCACCCTCGCCGAGCGCCTGGAGGCCTCTGGCGACACGGCCCGCGGAGCGCGGCTCTGGTCGCAGGTCGCCGTCCTCTCGGAGGAGCGACTCGACGATCTGCGCCGCTCCATCGCGGCCCATGAGCGGGTGGCGAACCTCGAGGGTGGCGCCGCTGCCCTCGACGCCCTCGCTCGCCTCCACATCCACCTCGAGGAGCCGGCCGCGGCAGTGCCGTGGATCCAGCGACGGATCGAGCAGTCCGGCGACGACGAGCGGACGGGCCTGACGATCCAGCTCGCCGAGGCCCAGGTCGCGGCCTCGCAGGTCGACGACGCGATCGCGGTCCTCGCAGAGGCGACCGCGGCCGACCCGAGCGTCGCCGAGATGCGCGATCTTCTCGCCGACCTCTACCGGACGATCGGCTCGTGGGAGCCGCTGGCAGAGCACCTCCTCCGCGCCGCGGAGAACACCAGCGAGCACACTCAGGCGCTCGCCTTCCTCCGCGAGGCCGGGGAGATCTACACGAAGAAGCTCGGCGCGCTCGACCGGGCGATCCCTGTCTTCGAGCACCTTTGCGGGCTCGATCCCAGCGACCGTGCAACCCGCGTGCTCTGGGTCGACGGTCTCCTCGAGGCTGGTCGGATCGACGAGGCGCGGACCCTCTTGGAGGAGCAGATCGCGGAGTTTGGTCGCCGACGTTCGGCCGAGCGGGCGGGCCTCCACTATCGCCTGGCGAGGATCCTCCGCGAGCAGGGCCGGCCGAACGAGGCGATGGCCCAGCTCGATCGAGCCGCGCCGATGGCCCCCGCTCACCTCGGCATCCTCCGGATGTTGGCAGAGGTGTCCTATGAGGCGGGCGAGACGGTGCGGGCCGAGCGGGCCTTCAGGGCCTTGCTCCTGGCGATTCGCCGCCACCCGGACGACGAGGACGCCGACGGTGTCGCCGAGGTCCAGTACGAGCTCAGCCGTCTCGCGGCGGCGCGCGGCCAAGATGTCCAGGCCCGGGAGCTCAACGAGTCGGCGATCGCCGTCGCGATGCGCGGCGGGATCGAGGCCAAGAAGCTGCAGCGAGCGCTCAAGGCCCACGGCGATCACAAGCAGCTCGCGGACCTCCTGGAGGTCCGCCTGCGCGAGGTGGTCGAGGACGCAGAGCGGGGAGAGATCCTCGCCGAGCTGGCGAACCTCCGGGAGCACGACGGCAAGCCTGAGGAGGCCTTTGAGCTCCGCGTCAAGGCCCTGGCCGACGACCCGAGCGACGCCGTGTTGCTCCAGCGCACGCATGAGCAGGCCGTCGAGCTCGGGCAGCTCGGCCGCTACGTCGACGTGCTTCAGGGGTTGGTCGAGAAGCGGCGGCGCAAGGAGGACGCGGTGCTCGCCGCGAACCTCTGGCTGCGGCTGGCGGAGATCGCCGAGCTCGAGCTCAAGGACTACGAGCGGGCCGCGGCCGCCTACGCGAGCGCCGAGGAGACCGGCGAGCGGCTGGTCGAGGTCTGGATCGGCCTCGCCCGGATCGCGGCTGTTCAGGGGGACATGGGGCGGCAGGCCGCGCTCTTCGAGAAGATCGCCGCTCTCCCGCCCGAGTCGATGACCCCGGAGAACCGGGCCCAAGCGGCCTACGGGCTCGCCGAGCTGCGACTCGCAGACAGCGAGACCCGCGACGCGGGGGTCGAAGCCCTCGCCGCGGCCCTCGCCCACGACGGTCGCTATGACCTGGGAGAGCCGATCCTTCGCCGGGCCCGCGCTGTCGACCCGGAGAACGCGGCGATCGCCGCGCTCTTCGAGAAGACCCTGCGGGCGCTCGACGATGTGGGCCCGCTCCTCGACTTCCTCGCGGAGCAGTCGGAGGCGGACGAGGCGGACCCAGGCCTCGCCCATGAGGCCGCAGAGTTCGCCCTCGCCGCAGGCGACTACGAGCGGGCAGAGGCCCTCCTGGCGCGGACGATCGAGCTCGCGCGGGAGCGCCTCGACGCCAGCGCCCACCACGGCTGGGCGCTCCTCACCCTCGCCCAGCGTCGCCGTGACAGCGGCGATCTCGAGGGGGCGGTCGGCTACCTCCGTGACGCCTCGGAGGTCGGAGAGGTCGGCGAGGTCTTCGCGATGGGGCTGAGCCTCGCGGCGATGGCCGTCGCCGCCGATAACCTCGACCTCGGCGCCGAACTCTACGAGGAGCTGCTCGCGAAAGATCGGTCGAACCGCGACGTCTGGGCGCCGTTGATGCAGCTCTACCGCGAGCTGGACGAGGACCGGAAGCTCCAGCGTTTGGTCGAGGACACCCTCGACACGCTGACCGATGCAGCCGAGCGAAACAGCATGCGGATGGAGCTAGCACGGGCTCTGGCCGAGCGGACAGGCTCTGAGACCGACGCGGTCCGCCTGCTCCGTGATGTGCTCTTGGAGGATCCGAGCAACGCTGAGGGCGAGGCCCTCCTCGCGGAGATCTTCGAGCGGACAGGCTACGACGCCGAGCTCTCGGAGCTGCTCCAGCAGCAGATGAACAGCGCCCTCGAGCGCGACGACACAGAGGTGCTCGTCACCGTCGCGCTGCGGCTCGGTGAACTCCTCCGGGCGAGCCACCTCGACGAGGCGATCGCGACCTACCGGCGGGCGCTCGAGGCCGTTCCGAACGACAATGAGCTGATCGAGGCGCTCCTCGCCCTCCTCGGTGAGGACCATGACCCGCGGGAGAAGGTCGGGCTCAAGGAGCGGCTGGCGGCGACCGCCACCGGCGAGGCGGCGATCGCCTTGGCCTTTGAGGTCGCGGAGCTCTGGGAGTCGCTGGATGATTCGGCGGCGGCGATGCGCGTGCTCCAGCGGGCGTACGAGGCCGAGAGCGACAGCGAGGCGCTTCGCAGCGAGCTCGAGGGCCGCTACCGGGTTGGCGAGGACTGGGAGAACCTCGCCGCGCATCTGACCTTCACGGCCGAGCGCGAGCCCTCGCCGGAGCAGGCCGCGGCGATCATCCGCGAGGTGGCGGAGATCCGAGGCGAGCATCTCGGCGACCAGAGCGGGGCGATCGCGGCGATGCGCCTGGCCTCGGGGCGGAGCCCGCAGGATCTCGACCTAATCCGCGAGCTCGCGACGATGCTCGCAGACGCAGGTGAGCATGAGTCGGCGATCGCCGAGCTGAGCCACGCGATCGACTGGTTGCCGATGAGCGACGAGATGATGCTCGACCTGCTGAAGGTGCGGGCCGAGCATCGGACGCTGATCGAGGACGAGGCTGGTGCGGTCAGCGACCTCGAGCAGGCCTACGGCCTCGCAGGGGCGGCGATGGTCGGCGAGCTGATGGCGGCCCTAGAGTCGCTCCGCGCCGGCGCTGCCCGTCGCGGAGACCTCGAGGCGGAGCGGCAAGCGACGCTTCGTCTCGTCGACATCCTCAGCGCGGAGGGGGGCGCCGATCAGGCGCGCCTGACCCTGGCGCAGTGGGCCGAGCGGGCGCCGAAGGACGTCGAGGTGCTCCGGCGATTGCTGGTCCTCGACACCGAGGCCGATCGTTGGGACGCGGTGATCGAGACCTGCAACCGTTTGATCGACGCGGAGGAGGGCGACTCGCAGGTCGACGCAGGTCTCCGCCTGGTCGAGGCCTGTGAGAAGGCCGAGCGGGCTGGTGATGCCCGTGTCGGCCTCGAGCGGGTCTACGAGAGCAACCCCGACAACCACCCGATCCGGACCCACCTCAAGAAGATCTACGAGGAGGCCGAGGACTACGCGAAGATCGCCCAGATCCTCATCGCTGAGGCGAAGGCGGTCGACGACGAGGAAGAGCGCTTCTTGATGCTCCGCCAGGCGGGCGAGCTCCTCCTCGACGAGGACAGCGAGGCGGCGGCGGTCGCCCTCAAGCAGGCGCTCGAGCTGCGGCCGACGGACCAGGCGGTCAACCTCCTCCTGGTCGAGGCCTACAGCGAGGCGGGCGATCATAGCCAAGCGGGGGAGATCCTCGACGCCGCGATCGAGGCGATGCGCGGGCGCAGGTCGCCGGAGCTGTGTGTGCTCCAGTACCACAAGGCGAAGGTGGCCCACGCGATGGGGGATCGGTCGGAGGAGCTGCAGCTCCTCAAGGAGGCCTATCACAGCGATCGCAACAACGGAGACGTCGCTATCGAGCTCGCCGATCTGGCGGAGGAGATGGAGGACTTCGACCTGGCGATCCGGGTCCTGCGGAGCATCGCCCTGATGGAGGCCGCGCCGATCACTCGGGCGGTCGCCTACCTCCGCCAGGGCTTCATCGCCGACAAGCGCGGCGACCGGCAGAAGGCGGTCCTCTGGGGCCGGAAGGCGCTGATGGAGGACCCGAACTGCCAGGACGCGACGGACTTCCTC
>Ga0316189_10001557_pt1 | contig 22719 bp, 19 predicted proteins | sample LowCovwburrow_MG_FD_204930 | JGI IMG/M metagenome (GOLD analysis project Ga0316189, IMG submission 204930) | Coastal sediment microbial communities from Maine, United States - Lowes Cove worm burrow | ecosystem: Environmental > Aquatic > Marine > Coastal > Sediment | place: USA: Maine... | reverse complement strand
GAATACAGGTGGCCAGTATATGGTGAAAGTTATCCTTGAAAAAACGGACGCAACAGTGATGTCAGGTATGTATGCAACAGTGCAGTTTCCTACCGAATCCACTGAAAGTACCCAAGCCGTTATGCTACCAAAAGAAGCAATAGTCATCAATGGGCAATTAACAGGTGTTTATACCGTAAGCCAGAGCAATACAGCCTTATTGCGTTGGTTGCGATTAGGACGCACCATTGGGGATAATGTAGAAGTACTGTCCGGTATGTCATCAGATGAACAATACATTGTCTCTGCTGATGGTAAATTATATAACGGAGCGAAAATTAATATCCAGTAATTGGAATTGCGTTAGGGATTGAGCCTTTGTTGGAGCTCTTTTTAAAATTTATGTCATTACGAGGAGGAAACGACGAAGTAATCTATAAATAGAAATAAAGATTGCCACAGTAAATTAAAATTTACTTCGCAATGACAAACTAAAAAAAGCGACTGGCGAAAGCCCGCCCGAACGCCCAAAATTTTATAATTAAAAGAATGAAAGAAGGATTAGCTGGCAAAATCGCCAAATTATTTATAGGGTCCAAATTAACGGTGCTTCTGATGATTGTATTCATGGTCATTGGAGTATATAGCTCCTTTTTGATACCAAGAGAGGAGGAGCCTCAGATTGATGTTCCTATCGCCGATATTTTTGTGGGATATCCTGGAGCAAGTCCAACCGAGGTTGAATCACGAGTCACAAAACCACTCGAAAAACTCATTTCGAACATTAAAGGGGTAGAGTATGTCTATTCCACCTCGATGGAAGAGCAAGGCATGGTCATCGTACAGTTTTACGTGGGTGAGGATATTGAACGTTCTTTTGTAAAGCTTTATAACGAGATCAATAAGCATATGGATATTATGCCTGAGGGTGTTACCTTTCCCTTGGTAAAAACCCGTGCTATTGACGATGTACCGATGTTGGGTTTAACACTTTGGAGTGAGACTTATGACGATTATCGCATAAAGCAAATTGCACAGGAGCTTACTGATGAAATTGGGAAGATAAATGATGTCTCTGCTACTAAAAAAATAGGAGGGAGAAATAGACAATTACGTGTTGTTCTTGATAAGGAAAAAATGGCGGAAAGCGGATTGGATTTCCTTTCTGTGGCCCAAATGATAAAGGCCAACAACCATCAACTGAGCGGTGGTTCTTTTGATAAGAACGATACCGAATATATGGTAACAACCGGGAAGTTCCTGGAGACTGTAGAGGATGTTGAGAATTTAGTAGTTGGTGTTCAGCAAAATAGACCCATCTACTTAAAGCAGATTGCAGTGGTGGAAGACGGACCAGAACTTCCTAAGAATTATGTTTCCTTAGGTTTTGGTCAAGCCAGTGAAAAGGCTCAAAAATACAATTCGGAATATCCTGCGGTAACCATCTCTGTTGCAAAACGCAAGGGTGCCGATGCTATGAAGATATCGGATATTATCATTGACAAAGTTGAACATCTTAAGAAGAACTTGATTCCTGACGATATACATGTTGAGGTTACACGTAACTATGGCGAAACAGCTTCGCATAAGGTCTCCGAACTTTTGTTGCACTTGATCGGTGCTATTGTCGCTGTAACTTTCGTGGTGATGCTGGCTATGGGTTGGCGTGGTGGTTTGGTGGTGTTCTTATCCGTGCCGATCACATTTGCCTTGACGCTATTGAGTTATTATATGCTCGATTATACCTTGAACAGAATCACGCTTTTCGCCTTGGTTTTTGTAACAGGTATTGTAGTGGATGATTCTATCATCATTGCAGAGAATATGCACCGCCATTTTAAAATGAAGCGCTTACCCTTCAAGCAGGCGGCATTATATGCAATAAATGAAGTGGGTAACCCGACCATATTGGCAACCTTCACGGTTATAGCATCTGTATTGCCGATGGCCTTTGTTTCTGGTTTAATGGGGCCTTATATGAGTCCAATGCCCATTGGTGCTTCAATCGCCATGCTGTTGTCACTTTTCGTTGCTTTAACAATCACGCCCTATTTAGGTTTTATATTCCTAAGGGAAAAGGAGAAAAACCATGGGGAAGGGAAAAAGGAGAAACCTTTGGAGGAAACTTTTATCTACCGTATCTATGAAAGGTTTGAAAAACCACTCATCGAAAATAAAAAGAAACGTTGGATGTTCTTGGGAATCACTTTTGTGTTATTGATTGCTTCAGTGGCATTGTTCTTTACAAAATCGGTGGCTGTGAAGATGTTGCCTTTTGATAATAAGAATGAATTTCAAGTGGTCATTGACATGCCTGAGGGTACAACCCTGGAAAGGACCGGAGTTGTGACCAAGGAAATTGCCCAGTATTTGTCAACACGACCAGAAGTGGTTAACTACCAGAATTATGTGGGTACTTCGGCCCCGATAACTTTTAACGGATTGGTGCGGCATTATGATTTACGTGGGGGCAGCAATATGGCTGATATTCAAGTAAATCTGGTCGATAAAGGCGAGCGTAGTGAACAAAGCCATGAAATAGCCAGTCTTTTACGTCCTGAGATTCAGCGAATAGGTACCAAGTTCAATGCCAACGTAAAAATTGTTGAAGTACCGCCAGGACCTCCGGTGATGTCAACCATTGTGGGCGAGATTTATGGTCCGGATTATGATACGCAAATCGATATTGCAAACCAGGTTCAGAACATACTAAGAAATACTGACGATGTTGTTGATGTAGATTGGATGGTTGAAGCCGACCAAATCGAGTATGAATTTATCATTGACAAGGAAAAGGCTATGTTGTATGGCGTAGTCCCTGAACAAATTTCCCATACGATGAATATGGCCTTATCGGAGAGGATCATTACCAATTTGTATGATGAGGCTGCCGTAAATCAAGTCGGGTTGATCTTGGCCTTGGATGAAAAGGAAAAATCGACCATTAGCGATATTTCCCAATTAAAGGTCAAATCGCGACAGGGAAACATGATAACCATTGGTGACTTGGTTGATATACAGCAGACCACAAGGGCAAAAAGCATTTATCGCAAGAACCAAAAGCGAGTGGTCTATGTAATGGCCGATATGGCGGGAGAGCTCGAAAGTCCGGTGTATGCTATTCTGGGAATGACCGATAAGTTAAAGGGGCTTAATTTACCTGAAGGATATTCCGTTGATGAGTTGTATATAAAACAACCCGATTTTGAGGATAATTATACGGTAAAATGGGATGGGGAATGGCAGATTACTTTGGAAGTATTCCGTGATTTGGGAATAGCTTTTCTTGGTGTCATCGTGATTATTTACATTTTGATCGTAGGCTGGTTCCAGAATTTCAAGGCACCAATCGTTATGATGGTTGCTATTCCGCTTTCTATGGTGGGTATCGTTTTGGGGCATTGGTTGCTGGGTGCATTTTTTACAGCCACTTCTTTTATTGGAATGATTGCCTTGGCAGGTATCATGGTTCGAAACTCGGTCTTGTTGATTGATTTTGTGAATTTGCGATTAGATGAAGGAATACCGATTAAACAAGCAGTTATTGAGGCGGGAGCGGTTCGTACAACGCCCATATTATTAACAGCAGGGACTGTGGTCATTGGGGCGTTTGTAATCCTCTTTGATCCCATTTTCCAAGGATTGGCTATTTCGCTCATGGGTGGGACCATAGTATCCACGGTTTTGACCCTTTTAGTAGTGCCTTTGGTATATTACATGATAGAACGTAAAAACTATAAATAATAGCAGATGAAATTATTATTGGTTACAGTAGTCGAACAATTTGAAAAACAGGTAGTAGACCTTTTTAAAAAGGCCAAGATCGAGAGCTTTAGTGGTTCGGATATTGATGGGTATAAAAGCCCTGCCTCATTATTGATGAAATCGAGCTGGTTCCCCAATGTTAAAGGTGGCGTGGAATCCAGTCTTTTTTTCTCCTTTACTGAAGATGATAAAATCGATGTTCTTTTTGAACTGATCAAGGAGTTCAATATGAAATTGGAAACCAATAATCCTATAAAGGCTGTTGTGCTTCCTATTGAAAGAAGTGTTTAAATTAATTTAAAAATCCAGTAAAAATGTTAAACAAGTATTTTAGGATAATCGTAGGCTGTTTTATCATATTCAGCGCGCTAATGGCCATGTATGTAAATATAAATTGGTTATGGTTTACCCTGTTTATAGGGGCAAACATGTTTCAATCAGCATTCAGTAAATGGTGTTTATTGGAAAAAACATTGGTGAAATTAGGGGCTAAAGAAGGCGGGGACAGCTGTTCGGTTTAAGGAAAACCTACCATTCGTAGTCAGGTTTATTTTTAATTGTGCTAATCTTTGTTGCAAACGATTGGTGTGCCAGTAACCCAAGTATAAATTATTTATTTAAATTTGGCAGACCTACATCAATGTACAATGAAGAACATACTAACAAAATTCCTAAAATTTTCCACACCTTTATTCAATACCCGAGCCGCAGGGCTTTATATATTGCTCTTTGCAGCGGCAATTGGTATTGCGACATTCATAGAGAATGATTTTGGTACCACTGCGGCACAAAAGGTTATATATAAATCGTGGTGGTTTGAGCTTTTACTGGTATTATTCGGAATAACAATCATTGTGAACATATTTAAGTTCAGGATGATCCAACAAAAGAAGTGGCCTTTATTACTGTTTCATGGTGCGATTATTATAATTATAATTGGGGCAGGTGTTACAAGATATTTTGGTTTTGAGGGCATTATGCATATTCGGGAAAACGGTACAGCCAACAGCTTCTTATCCTCCAATACATTTTTGAAATTCAAGGTTAATAAGAACAACGAAGCTTTTGATTTTGATGAGCCTGTACTCTTTGCCTCCCTGGGAAACAATGGCTGGAAGGGGGAATATCTGGTCGATGGAGATTTAATTGCTGTTGAGGTGCAGGAATTCATTCCCAACCCGAAACAAGTCTTTACCGAAAGTATGGATGGTAAGGCCACTCTCCAAGTTGTAGTTTCTGGGGCAAATGGTCGGGAAGAGTATTATATTGGTGAAGGGCAGACCAAAAGAATTAGGAATGTCATTTATAATTTCAAAAATACCCAGCTACCGGATGCCATAAATATTCTTTTTAGGAACGATTCACTACTGTTCACTTCCAATAAGACCTTGACACATATGACCATGGCCACACAAATAAGGGATACCATAATTCCTTCAGGCACTTATAAACCCCTAGATTTAAGATCTTTATATTCTGATGGAGTTCATAACTTTGTCTTTACCGATTTTAAAAAGAAAGGAAAAATACACATTGCATCGGAAGATTCAAAAGTCCGAAATGAAAGTTTGACAGCGTTATTATTGGATGTCTCTGTAAACGGCAATACGAAAGAAGCCTATGTTTATGGGAGCAGGGGAGTAGAAGGGAGACCACAGCAGCTAAATTTCAACGACCTTGATTTAGCGGTTTCTTATGGTGCAAAAGAGATTACTGTCCCTTTTTATATTAAATTGAATAAGTTCATTATGGAGAAGTATCCAGGGACCAATAGTGCTGCTTCCTATGCGAGTGAGGTTATTTTAATCGATGATACTGAGAATGTAAAAATGGACTATCGCATTTTCATGAACAATATCCTGGATTATGGGGGATATCGATTTTTTCAATCTTCCTTTGATAAGGATGAAAAAGGAACGTATTTGAGTGTCAATAATGACTTTTGGGGCACTTGGATATCTTATTTAGGCTATGCTTTGTTGACGATAGGTATGGTATTGGTATTCTTCAGTAAAAAAACAAGATTTTACCAAGTCTCCCAGAAGATCAAAAAACTTAGGGCAAAGTCGTCCACTTTCATACTTGCCTTGTTTTTATCAACTTCATTTTCCTTTGCTCAGTCGCGAGCCTTTGCTGATAATGCTGTAGCTATTGAACATGCCGATTCGTTCAGCAAATTGGTGGTTCAGGATTTTAAAGGTAGAATGAAACCGATGCATACGCTTTCTCGCGAGATCATGCGAAAATTGGCGCGCAAGGAAAGTATGTACGACTTGACTGCAGACCAAATTCTGCTGAGCATGTTTGTCAATAAAGAAGATTGGTATAAGGCGGGGATAATCAAATTGGGCAAGCATAAGGATATCCATAAAAGCCTTAGCGTCGCTGGGGAATACGCCTCCTATGCTGATTTTTTCAAGACCAATGGGGAATATAAGTTTAGAGATGAAGTTCGTCGCGTATATGGCTTGGAACCCATAGACAGAGGTGTCTATGAGAAAGAATTATTGAAGATTGATGAAAGAGTGAATATCCTGAATATGGTATTTTCTGGTAGTTTATTGAAAATCATCCCCAACCCCAATGATCCAAATAACACTTGGGAATCTAATGCCACGAGTAATCACAGTGCCGATGACGGCCATAATCACAGTACAGTTGCCAAAGACTTTTTCAGCTCTTATTCAACTGCATTAAAAGCGGCAATAGTTTCGAGGGATTATACACAAGCTGGGCAACTCCTTAATGAATTAGCAACTTATCAGCGTGAAAAGGGAGGTGATATAGTACCAAAGGAATCAAAAATAAGCGCCGAAATCTTATTGAATAAAATGAATGTCTTTTCCCGTTTAGCAGGATTTTATGCACTCTTGGGCATTGTCTTTTTGTTCTTTTTGTTCCTGTCGGTCTTTAAACCAACTATTAATTTAAACAAGGTGTATTTGGTTCTGTTTTCCTTAGTTATTCTAGGGTTTGTATTACATACTGTTGGTTTGGGTCTGCGTTGGTATGTTTCGGGAAGGGCGCCTTGGAGCAATGGCTATGAGTCTATGATCTATATTGCATGGACATCGACACTGGCTGGTATATTATTCACCCGTAAGTCTTTTGGTGGGTTGGCAGCAACCATGGTTTTAGCCGCAACAATTCTTTTGGTATCCATGTTGAGTTTTCTTGATCCGGAAATCACACCCTTGGTCCCGGTTCTAAAATCGTATTGGTTGACCATTCATGTATCACTGATTGCTGGTAGTTACGGGTTTTTAATGTTAGGAGCCATTATTGGTTTGATTAATTTGATATTGATAATCTTCCTAAGAGAATCTAATAAAGAAAGAATAAAAAGAATCGTTAAAGAAATGTCCTATATAAGTGAGATGACCTTGATTGGTGGTTTATTTATGGTCAGTATAGGAACGTATCTTGGTGGTGTTTGGGCCAACGAATCCTGGGGGAGATATTGGGGCTGGGATGCCAAGGAAACATGGGCTTTGGTGACCATATTGGTGTATGCATTCATCTTACATATGCGGTTGATTCCTAAATTAACTGGATTGTTCGCCTATAATGTTTCAACAATTTTCGGGTTGGCCTCTGTAATCATGACCTATTACGGCGTTAATTACTATTTATCAGGATTACATTCCTACGCCACTGGAGATCCAATACCTATTCCAAGTTGGGTTTATATTGTAGTTGTTTCCATTATTGGGATAAGTCTAATTGCTTACTTTAAAAAGCGGAAATATCCAGGTATTTCGTAGACTTCATTTGTAGATTAGTACTATATATGATTTTCCAGAAAAAATACACCCTGTTCTGCGACAGCGTCTTCCATTTCTTTTGTTGATATGGGTCTAAGCGTCTTTTTTCTTAGCTTTCTTACGACCCTATCCGTTATTGTTTTTACATTTTGCTTATTCAATTCTTGCGAATTGTCATCAAAATATTGAACCACTTTTTGGTTGACAATTATTTTATATTCAGCCAAAAAAGCGCGTAATGGTGCTTCTTGAAGCCATTTAGTATAGGTCGAAAGTTCTTCGGTGATAATCATTCCAACTTCACCAATGGCGGCAAACCTTTTTTCTTTTGTATCCTCCAAATCAATAGAAATGGAATCTAAATCATAAAACAAAATATTCTCATTGCCCGCCAAGTTTTTATCAATATTGCTTGGTAAAGCAAGGTCGATCAGTAAAACTTTATGATGGGCAGTCGATATCTTTTTAATCAAATGTGTGCAATTACTAGCGGCACTGACAATTACATCAAAACCCTCAAACTCATTGGCAAGTACCTTTTTCCAATCATAAACCTTACAATCGTGAATATTGGCTAGTGATGTTGCCGTAGCCATAGTACGATTACTGATAAAGACATTAGTAAAATCAAATTTTGAATTGTACTTGAACAACTGCTTAACAATATCGCCAGCTCCTATAAAAAGTATATTTTTCGATTTCGCGGAACCTTTGGAAAAAGTATCATTAATGACCTTCAAGGATTTGTATGCCACGGAGGTAGTACCATCCCTAAAATGGGTCTCATTGCTTATACGTTTATGGCTCTTGAATACGGTCTGCATAGCACGTTCTAAAAGTGATCCTTGCAAATTACGGGCAATGGAAAACTGATAGGCTTTTTTAATTTGATGAACTATCTCTGCATCACCAAGAACTGAAGAAGCCAAACCTGATGTTACTTTTAACAGCTGTCTGACCGTATCTTCTGTTGTATTACCTGTATCGAAAAGTTTCTTCGTTGCAGGGCTGTTTTTCTTCGCTTTTTGGTTAATAATAAAATCAACTAATGTAGAAGCTCCAATTATTTCAGATTCAAAATAGATTTCTGTTCGGTTACAAGTAACTAGAAGTAATAAGCCTGAAATATCGGGGAAAGTATTACAGATCTGTGTTACCAATCCGCTCTTTTCCTCATCAGGAATATGATATTCCTCCCGTTGAGTTACCGAAGCTGTTTTATGTGAAATACTTATAAACCGTAGTGACTTGCCCATTGGAAATTTTTGACCATTAAAATTAAAATGATATTGCCTTTATTTTATTCTTTCAATGTTCTTATATAGTTAACTACCAACCACATATCTTCTTCTTCTGGAATCTTTTTTTCATAATTTGGCATATCATCCCTTCCTATATAACTTTTATAGAACAATGCACCGTCAGACTGTCCCTGAAATTCGGCGGTAGAGAAATCACCCAAATCACCTTCTACCTCATCAGCCTTTGTGCCGTCACCGTATCCTTCTTTTCCATGACAAGATTTACAATGCTTGCTGTAGAGCGATTTTCCAATGTCCAAGTCAACGGAAGGATCCGTGGGGTTTTGCATTTTTTCATATTTTGCCGGTACGATCCATTCATCTTGATCGAAAGAATTGAAAGAGTACAATGCAAAAGACACCACTCCTATGATCATTAAAAATTTTAGTGTTTTCATTTTTTCGTTGTTTTAAATTTGTAATAATATATTTCAAGAACAATACCAAACTATACATTCTGTTTACACTTCTTGTGAACTTTATGTATCCATTTCCAATTGTTTTCCTTCTTTTCTGATTTTAAATAAATTGTTAATGGTATATAAATAATTTGCCCAAACACCAACCAATAAAATGGTTAAAACCATATACATCCATATTGGTGCAGCTTCCGACCATAAGGTATTAGTGTCTTTTTTGGATTGTCCATTAATAATACCCCAATTTGCGGTTTTCTTTTGAATTACGTCGCCATATTCATCATGGTCCTCAATTATTGAATAAACTGTGAGATCACCATTTACATCACCAGGAATATCAACCGGCATTTCAAGAATAAACTCTCCATCTTCAATGGTGCCATCCCCTATTGGCATTTTAGAAAGCATACCTTCTACTGAAATTAGTATATCTGTTCCCTCAACAGGTGATTTTGCTCCTAAGCTATCCAATACATAAGCATTGACAACTACAGATCTTACACTGTCGATTTCTGTTAAATTCATATCCAGATACAGGTTTTTGACACTTAATTCTTCCTCTTCCTCGTCCAATGCGTCTGTACCTTTAAAACGAGCTACTAAGTTAATGTTGCCAGCACCATCGGTCAAATACGTATGATTTTCGGGAACCGTGATATTGGCTTTTCCTTCTTTATCGGTTTTTGATGAGCCTATTAAAACTTCATCATCATCCAATACATTGAAGAACTCTATTTCTGTATCGTAAACCGGAATTCTATCTTTGCGGTCTTTTTTATTTGCGGCAATAAAATTAGCTTCAAGAATACGGGAATTATCATGTTGCTTAATGGTCTTTAAATTAAACCTCATCCGATATTTACTCAAATCATTTTCTTGGGCAATTCCATTTGTGTTGAATAATAACCCAAAAAGCAAAATAAAAATTGAACATCTAAAAAATGTAGTCTTCATTTTTTCTGATTTTGGATTAATGGCTTATGATGTCTTTTTTGTTCCCTTTCATAATCAATTATTCCTGACATAGGTATTATTGGAACAAGTTTCATAATCAATATAAAGAATAGTACAAATGCAGCGATGCCTGCAAAACTCAATGCCCATTCGATCCAAGTAGCAGAATAATGGATAAATTCAGGTCTTGTATCCTGAATTGGGAGGTAGGGGGTCTCCAGTGTTGGTACTACAATCAAATATCTGTTCAACCACAGACCCAAAACAGCGATAACCGCTGCAAAAGTGATTGATTTTATTGTTCTGAATTTTTTAAAGAATAGAATTACAATTGGCACTAAAACCCCAATGTAATTCGCAAGAATAAATTCCCAGAAATATTTGTTGAATAGGGTATTCAACAAATTAGTGTCCTGTATCTTATGACTGAACCATCTTGAGAAATATTCGCTAAAAGTAAAATAGCCGAAAAGCAAAGAAATGACCAAGAGAACAATACCAGCTCCTATGAAATGTATTTTTCTAATATAGTGGTCTAATTTAAAGTATTTGCGAATTAGGAACATCGAGATAATGATGACCCCTACTCCTGAGTACAATCCTGCGACAATAAAATAAGGCGCAAAAATGGTACTGTTCCAGCCAGGTTGAAGGGTTAAACTAAATATCCAGGCTAAAACGGTGTAGGCAACTATTGCAAGGACTATAATCATTGCAGACATTGTCCTTGTTATTTTATGTAATGTTTCCCGTTGTGTGAGGGTATCTTGATAACCAATGGCCAAAGTTTTGTATAGTTTTTGCCTCCAACTAGGGGCATCTTCACTATTATCCCGAAGCATTGCGAAATCAGGGATAAATGTTAGGTAGAGATAAATAAAACATCCTATCAAATCTGTAAGTATTGCAATAATATCCCAGGTAATGGGAGATTGTATTCTTGGGTATATGAATAGGTAATGCAATCTGTCCAGTCTACCAATACACAACAAAATAAATATGGGACCTACGATTAAGGACAATACCGTAATAATTTCAACAATCCTGGAAACCGAATTTTTCCATGGTGTTTTAAAGAAATGCAAAATACCCGAAATAAAAGCACCGGAGTAACTTAGACACACGAAGAATATAAAGTTGATAATATAAATTCCCCATACTACATTATCCCTCATTCCTGTAATCTCGTGACCTTTGATCACTTGAAGCACAAAAGCGACCAATCCTACCAAAATAACCACTATCAGAAAACCAATCCAAATTTTTGAGAATGGACTGGATTTCCCTAACATAGGTGAAAACTCCTTGACCAATTCCCTTTTTCTACTAACTATATCTCCGTCCATTTCAAGATTGATTAAGATTTAGTTTTGTTCTGGTTTTTAAAATCTTGGACTTCAGGTACATCTTTATAGCGCTCCAAAATATCCTCGTCTACATCAAATCCTCGTTCCAATGGGAACTGTCTATTCACAGCTGGTAAATAATATACATTGGGTTTGGTACCTAAATGTTCTAAATGGCGATACCCAGCACGGTCCTTGATCAACTCAGAAAATCGAACGGTCTCTTCCCCATTGGTAACAATATCTTCATTTTTGTCACCAAAATAAATAACACCCATTGGGCAGGCTTTTGCACAATGTGGTAGTTTCCCTTGTCGTAATAAATCTGGACAAAAATCGCATTTCATTACGGTGCCTTCAGCAGCCGGAACACTTGTTTCTGGTGAATAAGGTTGGTCAGTTCTATCGAATTTATCTTTATGTCCCCAATTAAACTGACGTGCGGAATAAGGGCAACTTGTTATACAAAACTTACAGCCAATACAACGATCATTATCGATCAAGACAATACCATCATCACGTTTGAAGGTGGCACCAGTTGGGCATACTGTTACACAAGGTGGTTCGTCACAGTGAAAACAAGGTTTTGGAAACCAGTAGGGAGAAGCTTCTTCGTTGTCTTGAATAAGCTGTATTTTCATAAATTCTTCATGATAATCAAGATTATGCGCTTTTTGACAACTTTCTACACAATTTCTGGCATTCTTACATCTTGCCAGATCTATGACCATTACAAATTTTCTATTGGGGATTCCCTTTCTTGATTCAGCCGGAGTTATATGGGCTTCTGGATATTTGTTAATGTTATCAGCATCAACTTCTACAATTTTACCATCGGGGGTCAGCAATTTAATTTTTTCACCTGAGGATTTCAATTCTTCTTCCGATGCCAAATTAGCTAACAATGATGCTCCTGTTACAGCGGTTACACTAGACATTAATCCTAATTTCAAGAATTTCCGCCTATTTGAGCTGTTATTTTTTGGTTTTATACCTGCCATGCTATTAATTATACATATATAATTATATGTTAATTTCAAGCATAAAATTAGATATTCATGTGATATCTATTTATGATAAATGTCATATTATGTAACCTTTGTTACATAACTCAATCAAGTTCATTGAGATTTTGGAAATATGTGATCTTTTATGGATAAATCCGGACGAATATGACCTTTATATGGGAAGCTTACCCAGCAATTTTTGATATGTATGTTACCCATTAAACAGAAGATTTAAAAATTCCCGAGGCTTTATTGCTTTCAACTAATCAATTTTTATATAAACCCATTGCTTAATTCGAATCTTCAATTACGGCTTATCTATACCTGGGGTTAGGTTCACGAACGAGTTTATATTATACAAAAAAACCGAATAAAATATTCGGTTTTTTCAGCTTAAACATATCTAAAATTATTCTGCCAAAGTTCTCATATAATTTACAATTAGCCATCTATCTTCATCATCGGGCATTTTTTTTGTGTAATCTGGCATATCATCCCTTCCAAAAGTAGTTTTGTAGAATAACTCCCCATCGGTTTGTGCTTGGTATTCAGCAGAAGAAAAATCACCTAAATCACCGTCAACCTCATCCGCTTTTGTCCCATCACCGAAACCCTCAGCACCATGGCAAGATTTGCAATGTTTGCTGTACAATGATTTGCCTATTGCCACATCAACAGAAGGGTCAGTAGGATTTTTCATATTTACGTATTTTTCAGGAACTACCCATTTATCTTGATCGAAAGAATTGAAAGAGTACAATGCAAAAGACAAGACTCCGATAATCATTAAAAATTTTAGTGTTTTCATTTTTTTTAGTTTGATTTTAAAATTTTGCTATTTTATATAAATTTAGTGTTAAGTATATAATAAACACCCATATTCCAAAGATTATTAAATTTGGCAATATAAGCAGGAATAATGGTGTTTTGTTTCTTGGGGACCACATAGTTCGTTGATCAAAAGTTGATTCATCAACTATTGGAATTCCAATAGGAGCAACCACCAAATCTTTTACGGTCCCATAGGTGTCATTTTCATTTAGAACAACTTCAAAAGTCAAATTACCATCTACACCAGGTATTCCTTCTTCTACTTCTACAAGGATTGTGCCATTTTCATCGGTATGATTAAATTCCTCACCAATTTTTAAGGGCATAAACAACCGCTGTACCTGTACGTCCAATGATTCCTCAATGATTGGACTGCCTGTGCTTACATCAATCAAGGTTGCCATTATATAATTAATACTGTCCTTAGTAATGATTTTAGCTTTAATATCGGCTTTTTTAAAACTCACACTCTTTGCGGCTTTTTTGAAAGAATCATCGCCATTAAAAGAAATGGTTAAATTATAAGTATTGGAAGAGTCGGGTATAATTTCAATTGATTTTGGCAAAACAAACTTTGCTATACCATTCATATTTGTAGTTGTATTCCCCAATATAACTTTCCCGTCTTCAAACTCATTATAAACTGATATAACAACATTTGCAACAGCAATATTTTGTTTTTCTATTCTAGCAGATGCTTTAATATCCAAATAAGTTTCGCCATCCATTATTTTAGTATAATTAGCTCCTAATCTAATTCTGTTTTTCTCTGCATCTTGTGCATACAGATTCTGAAAACCTATTGAAAATAGCAACAAACCTAGGAATCCAAGAAAAACCAAGCGAAATTTTATTCTATTTTTCATGATTCCTTGATTTTATTCGTTTCCAACATCTCCTGTTCATCGGCTGTTCTTTGAATGGGAATCACGGGCAAATAACGCACCAATATGGTAATTATCAGTAAAGCCATAGCCAAGGTAGCGCCGGTAATCAACCATTCATGTAAACTTGGAAAATAATGACGCCAAGATTCAGGTACCCCTTGTATTGGCAAAAAGGGATGTAAAAGGGTTGGGGTAACAATAAGATAACGTTTCCACCAAGAACCAATAACCACGAGAAAACCAATCCAAAACATGGGCAATGGTTTTCTTCCTTTTTTAAATAACAAAACCAATATCGGTATGATTAACCCCCCAATTATAACAAACCAAAATAAGGGCGCATACTCCCCTGAAACCAAGACATTCATATGTGTGATTTCTTCCTTTTTAGAAGTGAATTCGGGCATTAAATATTCATTAATATTAAAGTATAGGTAAATTAAGCAGGTTAACACCAAAAACTTACCGAGTTTATCGAAATGGTAGTCTGTTATGTAGTTCTCCAATTTATAAGCTCTTCGAATAACATATACAACTGTTACAAGTGCTCCAACGCCCGCAACAGAGGCACCAGAAATAAAATAGGCGCCCATATTGGTGCTATCCCACCCAACTCTAAACAATGTTGAAAATAACCAGGCGTCAATTGTTTGTAGCATAAAACCTGCAGGTATGGTTAAAATGGCAATTACTTGAATTGATTTAAGTTGAATTTTCTTTTGGGCATCATTCCCCTTCCAGTTCAACGAAAGTTTACCATACCATTTACTTAGCTTCGGTTTAGTTTTATTAAAATGTTTCTTAAGTATGGCTAAATCTGGCAGTAACGGGAAATACAATAGCAATAAACTAATTACAATATAGGTAGGTATTATAATGACATCCCAAATAATGGGTGATTGCATTCTGCCATGAATAAATAAATACAATAATCTATCCGGTCTTCCCATATCGATCATTATGGTGATACCAGCCATAATTATTGATGCCAAAGAAATTATTTCGGCAATTCTTACAATAGGTGTTCTCCAAGAATTGTTGGTTAGTCTTAAAACTGCCACCGTCACTGTGCCAACAAAACTGGTTGCCACAAAAAATACAAAGTTTGAAATATAAATTCCCCACAAAGCATAATCGTTCATATTGGTTACCACTTGTCCTTGTATTATCTGATCAACATATGCGATAATTCCAATAACACTGATTATAATTAATGTCCATGTCCAGATAACACCTGCCTTACCAAATTTTCTTGGTACTAAATCGTTGATTAGTTGGTCAGAATATTCCATGATTATTCAGGTTTATCAACTGATTTAAAATCCGTGAAATCTTTCATTCCATCTTCAAAATCAACCAATCTGTCAACCGGAGGTAAATAAAATACGCTTGGTTTTGTACCTAAACCTTCCATTAACCGATAGCCATGCTTATCTTCTAAAAGTTTACTCAGACGTACCGATTCCTCTCCATTGGTTACGGTGTCCTCATATTTATCCCCAAAATAAAAAACGCCATTGGGACAAGCAGTAACACAGTGAGGTAATATATTTTCCTTAATAGTATGTGGACAAAAATCGCACTTATCAACGGTTCCCTTCACACTTGGCATACCTGTATACTCAATAGAGTTGTGTTCACGATGCTCCATTTCCATATTCATGGTAATTTCACTCGTGCCACCATATTCAGGTTCACTCCAATTAAAAACCCTAGTAGAATACGGGCAAGCTGCCATACAGAAACGGCATCCAATACAACGCTCGTTATCAATCAAAACCAAGCCGTCCCTTCTTTTAAATGTAGCATCGACCGGGCAAACAGTCACACAGGCCGGATGATCACAATGCATACAGGTAGTGGGCATCCAATAAGGTGCAGTATCTTCATCTTCCTGCATTTTATAAACCTTAAGCCAGGCATGTTCTCCTGTAATATAGTGGTGTTTATTGCAGGCAACTTGGCATTTTAAGGCATTTTTACACTTCGCGAGATCAATGACCATGACAAACTTCCTGTTTGGCATACCTTCTCGCAAATTGTATTTCTTATCGTGATCTTGTGAATGTTTAACCTCAACAACTTCAGACGAATCTACTTGGATCAATGTCCCATCGGTAGTCATCAATTCCATGGTTTCACCCAGACTGTTATTGGTTTTCGCTTGTAATTTAGTAGCAGCTTTTGATAGGCCAACGCCGCCAATTACTGCAGCTATGCCTAATTTTAGACCATCGTAGAGAAAATAACGTCTTGAATTCTTATTGTTATTTTCCATGATGTGTCAGAATTAATTGTTATTACATTTTTTTACCTAGCCAGTTAAGAAATGAAGTGTTGGAAATATTTTTCTTGATAATTTTTGATTTTTTTATCGTGCTAACTTTAACCTTTACAGCAGTACCGTCTGGTTTTAATAAGGTTTGGTATTCTTCTTCGTTAGCATCGATTTCATTGGCAAAAGATCTGCCAAATCCAAGAAAAGGTATTAGAAAGGTACTTCCCAAGATGGGTAATATGCCTCTTCTAGACATGTGCTTGTCTTTTCTGGATCTGTATTTCATGGGATAAAAATTTGGGCAGTAAAACAAAATTGTACTAACCTAATTTTGATTTACTGCCCTGATATATTCATATGTATAAATTAAAAATTATAATTTCTGGTTATGTTAAAACCAATCAAAATATCTGTACCTCCTTTAAAAAAATCATTTTGGTTGTACCTATAATTTTCTTGCGGTACTATACCTTTATTGCTACTTATGAACAATTGAAAAGCGTGACCAGAAGTAGAAAACTCAACGCCTAAACTAAATCCTGGTTTAGGGTCAATATCATCAAATTCCGCATCATTTAGGTGATGTACAAATGGGTGGCTATAATCGACCATTATCGCTGTTTGATCACTAATTTTATAACGTCCGCCTGCAGAAATTGCCACAACATCATTTGGCATTTTGTTTTCCGTTAGATTATAATGTGAAACACTTGGGGCAATTTGTAAGGAAAGCTTAGGAGAGAATCTACGCGCAATGATCAATTGATTGAAATATGAATATCTGGATTGCTTGGTTGGGAAAACATTATCGCTATTACGTGCATCGATTACAAAATTACCATAGTACGATACACTTACGGGTATTTTACCCGAGCGTGTTTGTCTTAGGATGCCAACTTTCCAATTAAAATCCTGATATGATTTTAATTTGGTCGTTCCATAACCGATAGTGAATCTGTCGCACAACGCATAGGAAAGACCTATACGAATGTTTGCAATGCCATAAATCCCTGCAAGATTATTTGATCCAGAATTAATTTCGTCGAACCTGTGCTGCATCATTACTTCCAAGGTGTTTTTATCAAATAACACGTTTGTTTGATTATCAATAAGTGTTGTGCTTTCAAATGCTGGTCGTTCTGGTTTGTCAACAATTGAATCTTTGGTCTTTTCTTGTGAAAGGATTAGTATAGGGGAAAATAAAAAAGCCAGAAGTACTATTTTATAATTATTCATGTCTATTATCTAAAAGGTTAGTTATTCTCGGCACCGCGGTCTATCCAGGCTTTTATCACTGCAATCTCATCACCGCTTAGGACAAAACCCACGTCAAATGGATGACCGATACCTGGCAACTTATTATAGAGTTCGCTATTTTCGGCATTACCGGCAGTAACATATTGGGGAACAATGGCATTATAGGAATTCCCTTCCCTTAAATCCGGATTCGCATCAATACCATCATGGCAAGCAGTACAGTCCTTGTCAGTTCCCATAAATAAAGGCTGTACATTATCTTTAAATGAAACTACCACATCGTCAGGTAGATCAATAGGATCTATTTCTTCAGGTAATTCGTCATAGTAACATGAAAAACACAGTAAACTTAAACTGCTAACGAGAACTATTTGCAATAGTCTTTTCATTTTGTTCGATTTATTATTTAATCTTCTCTTTTATTTTAAGAAACTAACTCAGGTTAATTTAAGTTGCTTTAAAAATATTGGGGAGGGGTTATTTAAATTTCAGGAGCAGGATCACTACTCCTGAAATTTATTAATATCCAATTCTGATTTATTGTAAGGACTGTATTGAGTTCTTGATCAATGCTTTGGCATATTTTGGGTTGTGGACACCTTTACTACCATCTTCCAAAATGAACAAATAATTCCATGCAGCTTCGGCTTCCTGTATGCTATAGGTACCAGCAACCGGATGACCATCATGCACTATTCCCACAGTTTCCAATAAACCAGCCAATGTAGCCATGTCTGCATCTAGGAAGGCATCTGAAGGAATGTTGGTGGGATGACATGTTATACATGAATTCGCTGAAGGAACCATTGAGTGTAAACCATTGGCACCATCACTAGATTCGCCCATATGGCAACTTACGCAGGTTGATCCTGTTCTGTGTGCTGCAGATCCTATTCCAGGATATGCTTCTGAACCAGCTACTAACATTCCCTGTATGCCTTCTAATAAAGTAGCCTGTGGGCCGTGGTGTGGACCCCAATGCGAACTAGTAACCCTAAACATACCCGCACCGTCATCAGTGGGTCCTGTTCTTCTTGGTTGGTGGCAATTAATACAGGTATTACTACCATCACCATAGTCTATTACGGTACCATCGGTCATCAATGTGACAGGATCGAGGGCCCTTAAGGCAAGATCATTACCATCATTTTCAAAGTCAAAAGATTTGTGGTCGCTATGACAAGTAGTACAGGTGACAGCGGTAACAAATGGTTCCGGGTTGTTTGAATATACAGGTAAACCGCGTTCATCTAACAAAGGCTCCTCAAAATCGTCCGTATCATCGTCTGGTGTTCCATTATCGTTAGTTACCATAACAAGTTCAGGCTCTGTCAAGCCATAGTAACCTGCTGGATTAACAAACCCCTTTGTAATATAATCCACAAAACCTTCATTGGAGTGGCACTGTGCACAACTTGCTCTTGCCCCTGCGTAATTTACAGCACCCTCGGTAAGTCCTTTAGAGTGAAAAGATGTTTCATAGGCCGCATAAATCGGATCTCTATATGTGTTTGAGTGACAGGATATACATGACTCTGCAGAAGTATCTGCGCCGTCAATACCATCCACCCCATCTATTCCATTGGTACCATCTAAACCAGCTGTCCCTTGTAACGGATCGCTGGTACATTGAACAAACAGTAAACTTGATGCTAAAACCATCAAGAAGCTCATTAACCTTGAATTTTTCATAATGTTTGGATATTAAGATATATACATGTATTAAATATGTGTTAAAATTATACACTGATCATACCTTAAAATATGACATAAGTCATATTTGTTAAATTTTATATAATTGATTTTCAATGCTTTATATTAAATCGAGATTTAGACAGCAATTTTTATGTAACATTAGTCACATTCTATTTGGAAAAACTGAACTTATTGATAAGCTATTATTCATTAAATGATAAGAAGTAAATTCTAAAGTAATTGTTCATATTATATATACAATCTTATCTTCAAAGTCTGAAAATAGAATGCACTAAAATAAAATTGTAATTAGTTAAGAAGTTGGTAGGATTGCTTAGCGATTTCAAGTACTTAGTTGGGGGGTATCACCAAAACCTTTACCTTGGAAGATTAGGTATTGATTTCCCTGATAAAATTTGATTTCGGCTTAATTCGTATTGGATGTCTAGTGCTATTAAAACATTGCGCTTTTAACGAATTTCATTGGAAAATTAAGATTATTCCACCAGTGTTCCGTTTTCTAAAATAAGATCATATTTATAGCCAGCGCCAAAATCCTTGTTCAATACTACTGTAGCACGAATGGTGATAGCTGATCCTTCGGGTACAAATGTGTTAGTGGTAATCACAAGATCATAATCATCTTTGCTACCATCTTGCAAATGGATCCAATTCCTATCCATAATACCGGGATTGACTTTTACACAGGTACCAGTTAATTGAATGGTATGCCCCTCATATTTTTTAGGGTCTTTGACCAATTCAGCGATTTTTAGGCTGCCTTTGTGTTCCACGATTTTATCGGTATGCGTCGGAATATCTTCTTTTTGGGCAATTGGCTCACTCTTTTTAACACTGGTATTCAAATTATCAGTATGCTCGGAATGGTCTTGGGACACTAGACTTGAAATCAAATAAATGGTGTCGAATACCTTGTTATATTCCTTGCTTTCAAAGTTCGTTTTAAGAAGTCCCCCTCGATAAAAATAAGTTTCACCCTTCTTTACCTCTTGCTTACGTGTAGCAATCCAAAACTTCGAGTCACCCTCTGAAACATTTAGATAAACATATCTCGCTGCCGGTAAAACCTCATTAACAGAAACCGTATGCAATTCATTTGAAAAAGATTGATCGGTACTTGTTACAACCTGTGTGGACGGATCAGGTGTGAAAATTCCACTTTTTTGAGAATCGTCTTGCTCGCTTGAAGACTGGATAACTTTAGGGCCATTATTGCAGGATATAAGAAATATGGTGCAAAAAAGTACTAAAAACAAGCTTTTTACTTGGTACATATTTGTGAATTTAAAATCGTTGTATAATTCTTGAGTATATTCTAATATTGTTTTCGTCGTTAAAGGTAGAAAGTTCTCCAGAAATACTGACTAATAGTTTGCGATTAATATTGTAAGAGAGATTAGTACCCATATAGTGTTGTTCCAGAGACTCCATCCGGCTTGTATAATCATAAAAGACCAATCTGTAGTATAGGTCTGTATTTAATCTCCCATTTAAAAATCCCCTGGAATAACGTACTCCCCCTATATTGCTTTCCAAATAATTCGACTCATTCCTATTGTAGGTCAGTGAAAGTCGACCCCCAATATTCGGAACTTTGGTTAGGGTAACATAGCCATAAATATTATCTGATTTATTATCATTATCACTCTGGAATCTTTTGCTATAACTAACACCGGCAAGAATATTTTTATAAGGTCTAAAATTTATCCGGGTTCTTGCACCTTGCCTGGCGATGTCTTCATCCAACAAACGTTCTATTTCCGTTTGAAAGGTTTCATAGTAGATAATGCGTTTTCTGGAATCATAGGAAAGCATCAAGTTCAATTTTCGATTGAATCTGTATCTGGCAGAAACATATAAATTGGTGAGACTTAAATTATTTTTGGTGGTATTGTTTACCTTACTGAAAATGTCCATTTCCATGGAGGCAAAAACATTCAGGTTTTTGTATAAGGTACTTGAATGTTGCAAATAGGTGTATCTTCTATCAATATCACCGTTGCCGCGCTGCTCTATGGCACCAAAGGTGGTTTGGGAATAGAAATCTTCGGTATCGGTAATAGTACCTACGTAACCACCATATTGTAATAGATCAGCGTTGAAACCATAATCAAAGATATCGGGTCTAAAACCAACTATGGCACCTGCATAACTCTTTCCAAAGTATTTTTCAACCTGTAGCCCATCAATGGCCCCAATAGATGATATTTTGGGATTTATATTTCTACCCAATGTAAATGAAAGGGTAGGAGAAGCATCGTACCTTGCGCCTAGATTGTAGACCCTTAAATAACTATTGTTCTGAAGTGATGAGGTTTCGGCTTGGTCTAAAATATGTCTATAATTCAAGTAGGTGTTAAAAGAAAATTTAGAACCCTTTATGTGGTCTGCATCTACAGATAGGCGAGACATTACCCGATGTCGGTCATCCCTATTACTTAGGATATTACTATAGGTTGAAGCAGAAATTCTACCACGAATTTTTTCTTTGTATTGCGGATCTGTTGATAGTTCATCCGCATCCAGGACAACCGGAATGAATTCTTTTTTAGGCGCCGTAGTTTTGACTATTTCCTTAGGTTTGTTTACATAAAAGACTGTGTCCCCTTTTTGTATTTCACAATCATTGACAACTTGGCAAACACAGGAACTTGAGGATTTGCTTTTTACCACCAAACAAGCTGTATTGGTACTCTTTAGTTTTAAACTATCCCCAATGGCTATGGCCTGGGTATTTTCAAATTTCACATAAATATTATTGGATGTCACAAAAGAGACCGTACCATTGAGTATAGGGTCATTGGTTTGACCGAATACATTGCAGGTTAAGACAATAAAGACTATTATAGCATTAAATAGATACTTCATTCATTTCAATTATTGCCATCGGGGTGGCATTGTAGGCAGGCCGTACTTACATACTCATAATCATTGACTTCGCTGTGGTCATTATTTGATTCAGTTTCTCCATGGCAGGTAAAACAGGTGAAATCTGCGTAACTCGCCGGATTGGCATGACATTCCACACAATCGTTCCAAGCTTGACCTTCGCTATGTTTTCCAGTATATATCGGGAAGTATTGTCCGTCGTGATCAAATTCAGCTGGTGTCCATCCAGGGTTGGTTGTATGACAGGCAACGCAGTCCGTTGGGAAGTTTGCTGCCAAATGGCTGGGGTCATTGGTTTGGTCATAGTCACTTTGATGGCAACTTAC
>Ga0316189_10001556_pt1 | contig 22732 bp, 28 predicted proteins | sample LowCovwburrow_MG_FD_204930 | JGI IMG/M metagenome (GOLD analysis project Ga0316189, IMG submission 204930) | Coastal sediment microbial communities from Maine, United States - Lowes Cove worm burrow | ecosystem: Environmental > Aquatic > Marine > Coastal > Sediment | place: USA: Maine... | reverse complement strand
CTGCGCAGCCAACTGGTACCGTTGCTTGCCGATACCGCCACGCTGGTGGGTAGCATTCTGATTATTCTCGGCGTGGCCATGGGCCTGACCAACCTGATGATCGACGCCCAGCTACCCATGCGCTTGCTCGACTGGATGCAGGACAGCGTAGACACGCCGCTGAAGTTTCTCATCCTGCTGAACCTTTTCCTGCTGGCGGTAGGCGCGATGATGGATATTTTTTCCGCCACCGTGGTCATCGTGCCGCTGATCCTGCCGTTGGCCCAGCGCTTCGGTGTTGACCCGGTACACCTGGGCATTATTTTCCTCGCCAATCTGGAGATCGGCTATTCCACCCCCCCGGTCGGCATAAACCTGTTTATTGCCAGCCAGCGCTTTGAAAAACCGGTGCTCAGCCTGTTTCGCGCCGCATTGCCCTTTCTGGCCCTCATGCTGGTCTGGCTGATGCTGGTGACCTATATTCCGGCACTTTCTCTATGGTGGCGATAAACCACGAAATTCCTTAATAAAACGCGGTACTCACCGCTAACAGCCCTAAGTAGTAAACTAGCCGGAACCAGGCCTGACCCGAACCATGCTGACAGTCGTACTCTACATCGTCACCGGACTGACCCTGTATGCGGGTGGCCATCACCTGTTTCTGGCCGGGAACCGTGCGATCCGCTCCCCGAATCTGCAGCTCGGACTGCTGTATCTGCTGCTGGCAGGCTTTGCCCTGGCAAGTGCCCTGGCCTACCAGCCACCCAGCCAGAACAGCCTGATACCTGCCGGCAAACTGGCTATCGGCCTGGGTATCATGCTGTGGCTGGCAGTGGTCTGGTTTATCGCCTTCCGAACCGCTTACAAGCCGGCTCTGCTGCTCGACCTGCTCACCGCCGTGTGGCTGATCTTCCTGATTAACAACCTGGGCTCACCCGGCAGCCTGCTCTATACCGCGCCGACCATGAGCACCCTCCAGCCCAGCATCAGTCCCTGGTGGACGGCCGTGGAAATCACCATGCTGGCGTCACTGGCCTTTGCCGCTTACGCCACCTACCGGCTGTACCAGAGCGGCAATAAGGACACGGCCAGGCTGCTAACGGGTGGCCTGGCGCTACTCGGGCTGGTGACGCTTTACGATCACCTGGTGAGCCTGGAGTGGATCAGCGCGGTTTATCTCACTCCCTTCGGCTTCCTGGGATTCCTCGCCTTCAACAGCCTCTCGCCAGTCGTCACGGCCTGGAAGAATCAGCGCAAGCCCAAGCCCGCGCCGATGATCTACAGCCTCAGTTTCAACCCGGATCGCGCATCTTTTCACACCGACATATCGGAGCTGCGCACACCGCTGTCACCAGCATCCCCGAGCTGTGGCAAGGATGAAGACGGGACTGGAACCGGAAGCAGCGCGCTGCCAGTAAACGCGCACGAAGACATCGAAGATGTTGAACACGCTGCGTCCAGCGGGGACGAGCTACTGGATGAGGAATTGGAGCAGGCAACACGACCGGCCGAACCACCGATCATTGACCAGTCGACGCTGAATACCATAACCGACGACCTGATCGACATTGCTGTCTACGCCACCATGGCGCTCAATCGTTTCAGGCGCGGCGACGCTGACCCCGCCACACTCGAATCCCTGTGCAAAAAAATCCGTACCCGCGCCATCAAAACACGGCGCCTCGCCAACCAGTTGTCAAGCCCCGACAAAGTCGGCTACGATGGGAAAACACCCACCGACGACTGAAACACAATAACCATGTTCGAACTTCCCCTGATGGAACTTGCCGTGCATCTGGTACTCACCGCGGCACTGCTCCTGCTGGTTGCCAACATGGTCACCGGCCTTGAAATTGATTCCTGGGGCGCAGCCTTCATCGTCGCCCTGCTGCTGGGCCTGATCAACGCCATTGTTCGACCGGTAATGATCGCCCTCACCATACCCATCACCGTATTCACCTTCGGCCTGTTTTTATTCGTCATCAACGCACTGATGCTATGGTTGGCAGCAGCCATATCACCCGGCGTAAAAGTTGACGGCTTTGGCGCCGCCTTCTTTGGCAGCCTGCTGCTAACCATCCTGAATATCCTCATCGCCTTTGTCTTTGGCGTAAACCTGATGACCGCGACCTGAACACTTAACCCAACGGAGATATTTCACATGGATGTGAAAGCCACCCTGTTACCCGGCGTTAACGGCACCAGGTCCCTGCTTAAGGAATACGGCGACCAACTGGTCTGTGTACGTTACCGATATGACAAGCTCAAACAAAAACGCTACAAGACTGCCGAGATCATCGTTGAAGAAAAGCACTGGCACCCCACCTACAGAATAGTCGTCGAACCAGGCCTGGAAAAACGCCTGATCGACAAAGAGATACCTTTCTAGTTACCAGATATAGATATATAGTCACTACGATATATAGATATAGAAACTGTTTGCACATATGCACACGCCGTCCAATCATAGTTAGACAACAGTAATTGAAACAGTTAAGACAATAACAAGAGAGGTTTAGAGTGGAGTTAAATATTAGCTCAGGTGATGTCCGTTGGTGGTTTTGGGCTGTAACTCTTGTGTTCATCATTGCTGCAGTTGCTGGTTGGTATCCGGCCTTTTACGTTGTAATGTCTATTAGCGCAGTACAAGTAATTTTCTTTCTGGTTCAGGAAAAATGCCTAACATCGTTCCCCGTACAAATCCGCGTGGTTTATTTTGCATTTACACTATTTGGGCTGTGGCCTGAGGCGCGCTTAATTATCTACATCATATTATTATTGGGTACGGTGATGGTAACGTTCTTCGGCCGATGCAGCATTGCTTTAGTATTGAAGCACATGCCCTGGAATAAAGGTCGTGAAGTAAGGCTTAACTAAATAATCGGCGGAAAATAGGCTCTGTTGTCTAACAAGGCAATCAGCTTCGCGCGCTATGCGTGCCGGACGCCACAAAGCGGCGCCGGTTATTTTGGTCGTTATGTGTAATTGAGGAAGCCAGCTGCCGATGAAAGCAATCTGGAAAGGTACGACCATTGCAGAAAGCAATGACACTGTTGTTGTCGAAGGTAATCATTATTTTCCGATGAGCGCAGTTAACATGGAATATATGAAGCCAAGTGACACAACAACGGTCTGTCCCTGGAAGGGAGTCGCAAGTTACTACTCAATCAATGTAGGCAGTGAATTAAATACGGACGCAGCCTGGTACTACCCGGAGCCTAAAGAGGCAGCTAAAAATATTCAGGAACACGTGGCATTCTGGCGCGGCGTTGAGGTCGTTGAGTAGCATGCCGGCAAACAGCGCGGCACCCCGGGTACTCGACGATATGAGTAATACAATTGAGACAGGATAATTACTTTGTTAAGCAACTAAAAATACATCCATGTTCATCAGTGTATTAGAGCTATTTAAAATAGGCATTGGCCCGTCGAGTTCACATACGCTCGGTCCGAGCCAGGCGGATAAGACGTAATACAATGTTGAATACCTGCTTCTGGCCAAAAATAGCTGCAAGAGTTATCTAAATACCTGATGAAGAATATTGTAGAAATTCTAGTCGGGGCGGTAGTTATTGCGGTTATTCTGAGCCTGGGCGTCTATTATAGTTTTGGAGATGAGCCGGGTTATTATTTTGCCCTGTTTATCTCGCTCCCGGTCGGATTGGCAGGCTCAGGGCTGTTGTACCTGCTAACCGCCGCAGTCAGGCGAAGAAAGAAACCATGACTTGCAAGACTAAAGACCTTTACGTACTGAACTGGAATTAATAGTGACCAATAACGATATCTTGCGCCGCATCCGCTACATTTTCGATTTTGGCGATTCGAAAATGATGGCAATATTTGCGCTGGCTGATCACCAGGTAACACGAGAGCAGGTCAGTGACTGGTTAAAAAAGGATGATGATCCCGCATTACAGGAATGCAGTGATGTTGAGCTGGCGATTTTCCTTAATGGCCTGATTATTGAGCGGCGAGGCAAAAAAGACGGGGCGCAGCCCGAACCGGAGCAGAAACTGAATAACAATATCGTTTTCAGGAAACTGAAAATCGCTTTGGACCTGAAGGCTGAAGATATATTGCAGATTCTGGGGACGACTGATGTGCACATCAGCAAGCACGAACTAAGCGCGTTCTTCCGTAAACCGGATCACAAGCACTACCGGGCCTGTAAAGACCAGATACTGCGTAATTTCCTGAATGGCGTCCAGATTAAATATCGTAATGACACCTAGTTAAGGAGTAGACATTGAAAATCGATATTTACACAAGCACAAAGAATGGCACCAAGTACCTTTCAGTTCCCAAGGGAACGAAAATAGCAAGCTTGCAACTGCCGGATACTGTCGACCCGGATATTCTGACACTATCGCCGTTCAGAACCCGCCTGGAGCTGACGCCTGGCAAGCCTCACCCTGCCCTTGACCAGGACAACATCATTGCGCAGATAGAGGAAAAGGGTTATGCCATTCATGGCGCGAAAACAGAAATCAAGGCAGGCGTTGCATAAACATCAGCGCTATAAACGCAGAGAAAGAGTTTGTGGCTTACGTGGTCGAACTCATGCAATCGCTTGGTCCGGTCGCGGCAAAACGTATGTTCGGAGGACACGGGCTTTTTATTGACGATTTAATGTTCGGGCTGGTCGCGGATAGCACCCTTTACCTAAAGGCTGATAAACACAGCGAGAACGACTTCAAGGCAAAAGGGCTGGAAGCCTTTACCTATAACAAAAAAGACAAACAGGTCAGCCTGTCTTACTACCAGGCCCCGGAAGAGGCGCTGGAAGACAGCGAAGAAATGAATGCCTGGGGAAACAAGGCGTATTCTGCGGCGTTACGATCTGCAGAGAAGAAACGGGGAAAGTGAAGAACAACAAGGGTGCATAATGGGCGTTACTGCGCCCTGCCCCGATCTAACAAGGAGTATTGATCATGCCTGACAAAACACTTTACGAACGTCTTGGTGGCTATGATGCCATATCCGCTGTTGTGAACGATCTTCTACCGCGCCTGATGGCAGACACTCAGCTTGGGCGCTTCTGGCAGCATAGAGGTGAGGACGGCATTAACCGTGAAAAGCAGTTGTTGATCGATTATCTCTGCGCAAACGCAGGCGGGCCAACGTTATACACGGGGCGCGACAACCAGACATCCCACAAGGGAATGGGTATCAGCGAAAGCGACTGGGAAGCATTTATGGGTCACCTGGATGCCACGCTGAACAGCTTCAAGGTACCCCAGCAGGAACGGAACGATGTTATCGGTTTTGTTCAAGGCACCAGGGCAGATATTGTCGAATAATGGCTAGTCGCCGGCTAACCTTTGCAGAATGAAGGCTGCGATTGCATCCGGATCATTGATATCCAGTACCGGCATATCTGTTGGCGCCGGTAATGCTGCATCCGTAGCCACGGCGATGACACTGGTATCCTGTGGATACAAAGCCGGTTTACCCACTGACGGGCGGTATAGCTCGATTTTCGGAAACGCCACCTGTTTGAAGCCCTCTACCAGGATCAGGTCGAGTTCATCCTGGTTCAACCGGCCAATCAGGGTATCCAGATGCGGCTCGGAGGACGAGGCCTTTTCAATCACCAAAGCCTCACGCCGGGCTGAAGCCACCAGCATTTGAGAGGCGCCCGCCTTGCGCAATTCGTAACTGTCTTTACCGGGTATGTCGATATCGAAGTTGTGATGGGCGTGCTTGATCATGCCGATACGCACGCCGCGTCCGGTAAGCAGAGGCAGGAGTTGTTTTAACAGGGTGGTCTTTCCCGCCCCACTGTACGCGGCGAACCCCACCACTGGCTTTTGCGCCCGGGTCAACATGGCGCGCAGTATACAGGAATATTACGTGGCCTTCGGTGAACCCGAGGTGTCGAGATTTTCGGCGATCAGCTCGGTAATACCGATCAGTTCGATGTCCATTTCGTTGTCTTCCAGGCCATCCTCGAGCATATGCCGGCAGTTTGAACAGGCGGTGACCATGGTCTTGACCTGGATTTCATCGAGCTGGCGTTTCTTGGCACCAAACGCCTGCGCGCGCAGCGGGTTGGCGCGCTCGTTGGAGCTGACGCCACCGCCCCCACCGCAGCACCAGTTCATGGAGCCGTGGTCGGTCATTTCGACAAAGTTCGGCGCCACCATGTTGAGCAAGGTGCGTGGTTGTTCCAGCACGCCGCCACGGCGGCTGATATTGCACGGATCGTGATAGGTCAGGCGGTCACTGATGGTGCTGTTGGTTTTAACCCGCCCTTCTTCGCGGAGTTGCTCCAGCAGTTCGATGATATGCACGACCTTGAACGGCAGCGGGCGGCCGATAAAGTTCGGCGCATCCCAGCGTATTGTTGTGTAGGCATGCCCGCATTCCGGGCTGATGACATATTTGACCCCAAGTTTTTGCGCAGCCGCCACAACGCGCTCCACCAGTTCAGCGGCCAGCTTCGAGTTCCCCAGTTGCACTCCGGTATTAGTAGCCTCGAAATATTCACTGCTGATGGTCCATGACACATCAGCGTGAGAAAATATCTTGGCAAGAGAGCCGATAAACTCAGGAAAGCCGGCGATTTCACCGGAGGAAAACAGGGCCAGGTACTCCGCGCCCTGAACATCCAGCGGTATCTTGTAACCGCTTTCTTTTTCCTGTGCGGCGATAGTCGAGCGCAGCGTCTTTTCTGTTACACCCATGGGGCTGCCGATGGTGCGCGCCCTCTCCCCGGCCGCGACCAGGTCTTCAGGTGAAAAGCCGGCGGCGCAGAGGCCTTCTTTCACCTTGCGGATGACATAAGCGATATCCACACCGACAGGGCACACCATGCTGCAGCGCCCGCACATGGAACAGCCGTCGTAGACCAGCATTTCCCAGTCGGCAAGGTCGGCCTCGGTCATCGGTTTTTTCAAACCCATTTTCGAGGCGATTTTCCCCCAGAAAGTGTACTCCCGGCTCCACAGTTTGCGCATCGGCTCGGTTTTATGAATCGGCGTGTAGCGCGGATCGCTGGTCTCGGTAAAGAACAGGCAGGCTTCCGCACAAACGCCGCAGTGCACACAGGTCGACAGGAACGACGCCACCCGCGAGTCCATTTGCCCGCGCATTGCTGCCAGGCCTTTTTCCAGTCGCTCACTCATTGCCGAACCCCGATGCAGTTAATCCCTCTTGCAGTGCCATCATGCGTCTACCCCGCGCCTGGCAAACCAGGCACCGGTAAAGGCGCGGCTGGGTATGAAGGTAAAGGCATGCATCAGGCGGCTGAAGGGGAAATAGATCATCAGCAGTTCGACGGTAAAACGATGCAGTACCCGCAAACCGGTAAAGCCTTCCATTAACGCCAGACAGCCGGTAAGCATGACCACGAAGGTCAGGATGGCTGCAACATGGTCATCGAAATCGGATATCAGTCGTGTCACCGGGTTCAACACGCGATGCAACCAGAGAATCAACAACCCGAGAAAAGCCAGTTGCGAGGCGACGATAAAGGCCCAGTAAGGCATTGGCGTCCAGCCGATGCCGAGCAGGTGATGTTCGATGAACGCGACGTGCGGTGCGGCAAACAACAGCAGAGCAAACAGGCCAAGGTGGAACATGTAGCCGGCTACCGTCTGGATACGGATTTTCGGCGCCATGTCCCTGCGCGGGATAAAGCGGGTGAACACGGTCGCTACCGCGCCGCCGGTTGATGCCTGGCGCGGCACCGAGTAATCCGGTTTTTTTCCGGTAAAGAATATCGATGAGATTCGCCAGATGACGCCGACGATAAATACGGTCAGGGCAAAATACCAGAGCGGCCCGTCGATGAATTCAGTCATGACTCTCCCTTTATAACGGGTTCGGGCACTTCACCCAGGGTTGACCGTCCCTGCGCACGTGCAACTTCGCTCTGTGAGAGCACTTCATCGTTGGCTTCACATTCTGCCGCCCAGCGATCGTGATGCTGACGCGCCCAGTTCAAATCCACATAGCCTGTGGTCATGCTGTCCAGCGAGCCCTTCATGCCGGCCGTGCCGACGTAGATATGCCCAAAGGCACCACCGATCAACAGCACCGCACCGACACCGTGCAGCACCAGCGATAACGCCATAATGCTTCGCGTCTGTCCAAAGAAAGGAAACTCCAGAATCAGCCCGGTAGCGGATATCACCAGGCCGATCACAATGACAGCCCAGAACCAGATTTTCTCACCCATGTTGAAAAATCCTGCGGTCGGGTGTTTGCCGGCGAAGAACCCACCACCTTTCAATAGCCAGCCGATATCGCCACTGGCAAGAAAGTTCTTGCTGATGAAGCGGATAAACAGACCAAAGATGCCGAGGATAAATAATGGCCCGAACAGGTTGTGGCCCTCCTTGCTGGCCGACGCCAATGCGCCGAACACGGAATCACCGACAACGGGAATCAACAGAAGCCGGCCACCCAGCAGAATCAACCCGGTAATCGCCAGAAAAATAAATATGGTCGCTACTGACCAGTGCAGAATCCGGTCGATATCCGGAAACCGGTGCAGGTATTTACCTGAGGGTCCGCCTGCGACGGGTACACCGCGCTTGATCAGGTGAAACAGTGCGATCAGAGCAAGTATGCCACCAAGAGCCAGTCCCGCGGCAGGGATAAGCTGCTGCATGCGAAACTGTCGCCAGCGTTCACCATCGACATTGATCAGCACAGCGGAATCCATGCCGGCTACCTGCGTGGTGCCCTGCAGCACTCCCTCGCGCTGGCGCACCTCGTTCCACAATTGGGTGCCCGGGTCTTTTACCTTGCCGGCGAGGTCGTTTTCTTCTGCCGCAAAGGATAATGTGCTGAAGCATGCCAGCAAAACCATCCCCAGCGTGAGTTGCAACAGCACTGCGCAACGTCGCTCCAGCCAGGCGGTGTACCGGGCCGAATCAGTACTGACCGGCATCACTCCTGACCGTCGCCGGTACGGCCGCTGCGGGTGCGCGAGCCTGATTGTGGGTAGGCAATACCCCAGCCCCAGGCCTGGCCGGTCACACCGCGCCAGGTGACGCGTTCGCGGTAGACATCGGAAACCACGTCGCCATCACCGGCCAGCAGGGCCTTGGTGGCACACATTTCCGCGCACAGTGGCAGTTTGCCCTCTGACAGCCGGTTGCTACCGTACTTTTCGTATTCCTGCGACGAGTTATCCGCTTCCGGCCCGCCATTGCAAAACGTGCATTTATCCATTTTACCACGTGAACCAAAGGCGCCGGCAGTCGGGAACTGCGGCGCGCCGAACGGACAGGCATAGAAACAGTAACCGCAGCCGATGCAGGTATCCTTGTCATGCAATACCACGCCGTCGTCGGTGGTGTAAAAGCAATCTACCGGACACACAGCCGCACAGGGCGCATCGGAACAATGCATGCAGGCAACCGACATCGAGCGCTCACCGGGAGAGCCGTCATTAATGGTTACCACCCGTCGTCGGTTGACGCCCCATGGTACATCGTTCGCGTTCTTGCACGCTGTTACACAGGCATTGCATTCAATACAGCGTTCGGCGTCACAGAGAAATTTCATTCTTGCCATGATCTGTTCTCCCCGGTCAAGCCCGGCTGATACGGCACAGGGAACATTTCGTTTCCTGCATCTGTGTAACGGAGTCGTAACCATAGGTGAAGGCGGTGTTACAGGCCTCCCCCAGCACATAGGGGTCACTGCCCTTGGGATACTTGTCCCTGAGATCCCGGCCCTGGAAGTGCCCGCCGAAATGGAACGGCATCCACACCACTCCGGGTGCCAGCCCTTCCTTGGTGACCTTGGCCATGACTTTCACCTTGCCACCTTCAGGTCCCTCGACCCAGACCTGTTCGCCATCTTTAATACCGGCGTTATTCGCATCGACAATATTGATCTCGGCAAACATGTGCTGTTGCAGTTCGGCAAGCCAGGGATTGGAACGCGTTTCATCGCCGCCACCTTCATACTCGACCAGGCGCCCGCTGGTCATAATCAGTGGATAGTCGGCGGTGTAATCCTTGGCCTGGACAGACTCATAACGTGTTGGCAGCCGGTAGAAGGACTTTCTGTCAGCATAGGTCGGGTATTTCTCTACCAGGTCACGCCTGGAGGTATATAAAGGTTCGCGGTGTATCGGCACCGGGTCGGGGAAGGTCCAGACCACGGTACGCGCCTTGGCATTACCAAACGGTGCACAGCCGTGCTTGATGGCAACACGTTGTATACCGCCGGATACATCCGTCTTCCAGTTCTTGCCCTTGGCAGCGGCCTTTTCCTCTTCAGTAAGGTCATTCCACCAGCCAAGTTTTTCCAGCAGGTCGGCAGTAAACTCGGGGTGGCCGTCTTTCAGCTCGTTGCCTACCGGGTAGGAACCCTCCGCCAACAGGTTTACGCCGTCCCGTTCGACACCGAAGCGCGCCCTGAAATTAAGGCCACCGTCGGCCACCGGTTTGCTGGTGTCATACAGATTCGGTGTGCCGGGGTGATGCATATCCGCCGTACCCCAGCACGGCCACGGCATACCGTAATAGTCACCGTTGGCAGGTCCGCCCATGGCCTTGAGACTGGTGTAATCGAAGGTATGCCAGTTCTTCTGGTGCTCCTTGAGGCGTTCCGGACTTTGACCGGTGTAGCCGATGGTCCACATGCCGCGGTTAAATTCGCGGGTGATATCTTCAATGTTCGGCTCATCCCCGTTGACCGGGATGTTCTTGAACAGTTCGTCGCCGAAACCGAGCTTGTTGGCGAACTTGTACATAATGGTGTGATCAGGCAGCGACTCGAACAGCGGATCAAAAACCTTGTCGCGCCACTGCAGCGAGCGATTGGACGCAGTCACTGAACCGTAGGTCTCGAACTGAGTCGCCGCCGGCAACAGGTAGACACCATCGGTACGGTCCTGCATAACGGCACTGACAGTGGGATACGGATCGATCACCACCATCAAATCCAGTTTCTCCATCGCTTCTTTCATCTGTGGGCCGCGCGTCTGGCTGTTAGGCGCATGCCCCCAGAACACCATGGCCCGCAAATTGTCGCGCTGGGCAATGTTGTTCTTTTTCTCAAGCACCCCGTCGATCCAGCGTGATACCGGGATACCTTTCGAGTTCATGGCGTTGATCTTTGCGGTCTCATCGCCACCCTCCTCACCGAAGAACTCTCCCGCGCGCTCCTCCTTGTCGAAACGGCTCGCGAGCCAGTCGTAGTCGACATCCCAGACGCCCGCCCAGTGTTTCCATGCGCCGTCTGCCAGCCCGTAATAACCCGGCAGCGTATGGCTGAGTACACCGAAGTCAGTAGCGCCCTGCACATTGTCGTGGCCGCGGAAAATGTTGGTACCACCGCCGGAAACACCCATGTTGCCCAGCGCCAGCTGGAAGGTGCAGTAGGCACGGGTGTTGTTATTGCCGATGGTGTGCTGGGTCCCGCCCATGCACCAGATGAAGGTGCCCGGTTTGTGGGAGGCCATGATTTTCGCACCGCGTTTAACCAGCTCTTCCTTCACACCGGTAACACGTTCAACTTCTTCAGGTGTCCACTTGGCGACTTCGGCCCTGATCTCACCCATGCCGTAGACACGCTGCTCGATAAATTTCTTGTCTTCCCAGCCATTCTCGAAGATATGCCAGAGCATGCCCCAGATCAGCGGCACATCGGTACCGGGACGCAGGCGGATATACAGATCGGCATGCGCTGCGGTGCGGGTAAAGCGCGGGTCAATGACGATGAGCGGCGCATGGTTGCGCTCGGTGGCATGAAACACATGCTGCATCGACACCGGGTGGGCCTCCGCGGGGTTGCCACCGATAATCAGGATGGCCTTGCTGTTGTGAATGTCGTTATAGGAATTGGTCATCGCCCCGTAACCCCAGGTGTTGGCGACACCTGCTACGGTAGTGGAGTGACAAATACGTGCCTGGTGATCGACATTGTTGGTGCCCCAGAAGGCGGCGAACTTGCGGAACAGGTAAGCCTGCTCGTTATTATACTTGGCGGAACCCAGCCAGTAGACCGAGTCAGGACCTGACTGCTCGCGAATCTGCAGCATCTGGTCGCCGATTTCGTTGATGGCCTGTTCCCAGGAAACCTTCTGCCATTTGCCATTGACCAGCTTGGTGGGGTACTTGAGCCGGCGCTCGCCATGACCGTGTTCGCGTACCGATGCGCCCTTGGCACAATGCGCTCCAAGGTTGAAGGGATGATCGAAGGCAGGCTCCTGCCCGGTCCAGACACCATTCCGGACCTCGGCATAAATACCGCAGCCCACGGAACAGTGGGTGCAGATGGTACGTATCTGCTCGACGTCGCCACCGGACTCGGCGGGCGTGGCCGTCGCCTCTTCAGCGCTGGCCTGGACTCTGCGCACCATGCCACCGGACAAGCTACTGACGGCTGCCACACTACCCACTGTGACACCGGAGCGGCGCAAAAAGGTACGTCGGTCCATGCGTGGATTAAGTGCCGACTGCTGATTCGGCGCGCTATCGGGATTGTTGTGCTTTTTAACCAGCTTCATCACTCTGCCTCCTGCCAACCAAAGAGCCTCAGGCCCTTCGTGACCATGTGCTAACCATCTTGCCCCCGTAAACCCTGCCCAGGCCGTCTATTCCCTGAGCGTCTTGTAATAATGTTTTATGTGAGCGGTTTCGTGGTAACCCGTGGATTCGGCCGCCGGTTCGGGCACGGCTGGTACTGTTTTTTGCGAGATTTCTTCGGCTGGTGCTGCGTTGGCGGTGCTAAGCACAGTGACGCCCCCGGCTGCGACTGCCGTTTTCAGAAATGTCCTGCGAGCGCTGGACATCTGGCTTGCTGGTTCCTTCATACGTCCTCCGACAAATGAAACTGAACTGCTACCTGCTCACGGCATAATGCCGGATATAACTTACACTGGCAACGAGAAATACTGCTGTTCTATATCGATAAACTGGCGACCAAGCCGGCCGACAACGGCATAGAATTCAGCACCTTCCGCAGCCTCCAGATCCTGAAAGAACTTACCCATCCAGGACCCGATATAGGTTTCAAAAAAAACGAACTCCTCTAAGGATAGACCAGGTTCAGTAATTATCATCCCCATGGTTTCGCAAAGCGCCGCAACGTGATCTTCTGGCTCTCGAACATCGGCCTGGCGCTCAAATCCCATACGCTTCAGATCCTGGCGTAAAGCAGCCAGAATACGCTCCATTAATGCGCCCTGCACGTACCACGAGGCGTAGGGCAGCAACTCGCCACGTCCCAGTCCGATAAACAGTTTGAAATATTCTCCCCGCAACGCGTCCGGTTTTACGTTGGCAGCCGCCGCGCTCAGTTCACGCAAAACTTCAACAAAGGGCGTATCTACCCCCTCTTCAGTCACCAGCGCTGCGACAGTATCCAGCATTGCCTGATCGGGTGACGCTGCCAGCAAGGCACCTAGCAGGTGATAGATCTGCGCCCGCGCCTCGGCTTCCTCAGTCCTGGGGGCGACACTTTGTGGCCGGGAGTCGTTCATGCATGGCCTCCGGGATGTACATCGGGCGACGCATCGTTCTTGGTTTCATAAATATCCTTGACGCGGCAGTCTTCACACATTTTCAATCGCTCCAGCGCATCACCGCTGAACATTGGATGATGTTTCATTTTTTCGCTGATGCGGGCGATGACACTGTGTGTGGCAAAAGGCTTCTGGCAGCGGATACAACAAAAAGGTTCGTCTTCATGCAGGGTGCGCATCAGGTTGCGCTGGTTGGCATCGGTGACCAAGCGTGCTGACAGACTGATGGCGCTTTCGGGGCAACTGCTGGCGCAGAGGCCGCACTGGACGCACCTGGCCTCGACAAAGCGGACCTGTGGGCTGTCGTCACCGGCGGACAGCGCATTGGCCGGACATTGTGATACACAGGCCATGCACAACGTGCAGCGTTGGGCATCGACGCTGATCTCACCAAAGGGTGCACCTTCAGGCAAGGCAACCACTGCCGGCGCATTCGGCGACTGCGTGACCAGGTGATCAGCTGCCAGGCGGATCAGGGTGCGCTTTTCATCGATGGCGGCAAACCCCGCGGCTGCACACCGTAATCCATTGGTAGCCGCAGTGCTGGCGGCAACATCGGCTTCTGAAACCAGGCCTAACTGTCCGGCCGAATAGCCCAACCCCTCCAGCACCGCCTGGGCGACCTGGATCTGAAACTCGACTTCGCTGCGCACCGATGGCGCCACTTCGGGGGTTACGAGTAATTTTACCGCCACCGCACCCCAGGCCAGCGCCGCCAGCCAGGCGTCCAGACCCACACTGCCGAGTTCCTCGACTTCAACCGGCAATACATTGTCACCAAGCCCGGCCGCAATACGCTCGACAATGGTTCGACCGACATCAGCGTCATAAACCAGCAATACCGGCGCTTCGCCACCTGCCTGCAGATAAGCCTTTAACAGGCTGCGCCAATACTTCAGGGTATCCGCAACGGGCGGGTACCCATAGGTAATGGCGCCAGTGGGACAGGCCGTCGCGCAACTGCCCGCACCCTGGCAAAGGTTGGGGTTTACCTGGATGACATCACCGTTGGTCGTGATCGCGTCGGTTGGGCAGGTTTCAATGCACCGGTTACAACCTTCAATACCGCTGCGCCCATGCGCACAGATGGCTGCGTTATAGAGGAAGTAACGCGGCTTTTCGAATTCACCGACCAGCGCCGGTATCTCTTCCCACGCCTCTTTCAGGGCCTCGCTGTCCCCCCGCGGCGCCCGGTAGTAACCCGGCGGCGGAATCGCACTCGTTATGAAAGGCGTGTCACTTAAATCCAGAACCAGATCAAAGCCTGCCTTGTCAGCAGGCAATGCGAGCTGCAAGGCTTTGCCCAACAATTCACTCCCGGTTACCGTAATGAATTCTCCAAGGTAACCCGCCAACGACTGCAATTGACCATGGACCGCATGCAGCCCCTTGATAGCGTTGACGGTGCCTGGCAACTGGTCTGAATCAGTAATCAGCAGAATACAGTGCAGGCCTGATTGATCCGCGAGTGGCGCCGCCGCTGCAGGCGCAGTTTCCGCAGAACCGATGATCAACACCTGTCCGCCGGAGGTATAGCTGACACTCGCCACTTCAGGCGTAACTGCCGTCAGGTTGCCAAATGCCTGTGCACGCGCCCTGGCGTTGGCGTTTGCCTCCCCTGCTGCATCGATTAGCGTCTGTAGCACTGACTCAGCCCCGGCACTCATCAACTCTCCCTGTCGGACCCGTCGTCGTCATTTGCCTGTAACGATACTGTCGCTGGTTGTTGTTCTTCAATCGGAAGGTCCTCCGAAGATGTTACCGGTTCGGCAGTAGCCTGGGTCGCGGTCTGAACTTCGGCGTTGTCATCAGCGTTGTCAGCCGTTAATTCCCGGTTCAGCATGCGCTGCATTTCATGGGTGATGGTTTTTCCGAGATCCGCGAACTGGGTGAAATCGTCATCGTAGTCGTCGAGCCCGTCGGGCAGGTGCATGCCCGGCAGCTTGAACAGCTTGCGCAGCGCCTGCGCTCTTAAGTACTCACTGACGCCTGGCGAGAGAAAGGCGGCATAATCACTGCGTTCATCCAGTGAATCGACTGGCGGCATATCATCATCGGTGAGTACTGGCGCAGGCTCGGTGGCCGCTGTCTCCGGCAAGCGGGTTTGAACAGGGGGTTCGATGTCTGTCCTGCCGGCCTCCTGCTTACGCCGTGACCAGCGCTCGGAAAATCCCTCGGCAGTCGGATCAGCCTCAGTGTCCCGGTCGACGCTCACTGGCACCCTCCTTCCAGTTCTCACGCTTGCGCTTCTTTTTCTTTTCCGGCAGGTAATGCTCCAGTACAAACTGCTCAACAAACCGGTACAGCTCCACTGGCATAGCGACGGATTCAACGGCTTCGTCGGATTCCATATACGACGATGCTTCGTCGTAACTCAGCGTAACGATCAAGGGCTTCAGCGATCCATCGTCTTCAGTGGTGCAGATGACGAAGATGCGGGGTGTTTCACTGACAATGTTGTAGTAGTAACTTTCGGCATCGTCTTTGAACAAATCGACGGAAAGGCCACTCCACAGCACCTTGAGGTCATCGCTGCCAGGATGTAATGGCGCACTTTGCACGCGGTTTTTTTCGCCCGATGGAGCGGCCGCCACCACTCCGGTTACTGCCCAACGCCCGACCTGCCAACGGTTATCGGGTGTAGGCAAATAATCCAGCAAAACAGAGACCGGAAATGATTGCTGCATAAACACATGACCCTGATTCAGATCTTACGGTGTTTCGGTTACAGTATAGGCGCAATCTAGCAGACATAACCCGCACTGGCCACAGGAGACTGAATTGTCTGAAGCGTCCTATCGCCCAACCATGAGCCATGCCGGTCTGTCGCCGACGCATGCGGTGACGGCGGTAGACGAGTTCGGCGCTACCCGGGACGTGCAGGTTGCCGGGGAGTCGCCGCTCACCTTGTATGTCGATGGTCGCGAGATTGTAACCCTTATGACTCTGGGCACCCATCCGGAAGCATTGACCATAGGCTATCTGCGCAACCAGCGATTTATCGAGTCGCTCGAGGAAATAAAGGATGTGCAAGTCGATTGGCGCACCGAAGCAGTCCAGGTGACCACCTGGAATGGCGTGGAAGGCTGGGATGAGAAACTGAAAAAACGCACCGTCACCACCGGTTGCGGCCAGGGGACCGTGTTCAGCTGCACCCTGGATGCGCTTTATCACCTGAAACTGCCAAGTGTTTCGGTGCGCCAGTCAATGCTCTATGGCCTGCTGGAAAACATTCGTCAACATAATGAAATCTACAAACGTGCCGGCGCCGTACATGGCTGCGGGCTATGCCGCGGCACGGAAATTTTAATGTTCGTTGAAGATGTCGGCCGTCACAATGCTGCCGATGCCATCGCCGGCTATATGTGGCTTGAGCACCTGAGCGGTTCGGACTGTGTTTTTTACACCACCGGGCGCCTGACCTCCGAGATCGTCATGAAGGTCACGCAGATGGGTATCCCGATATTGTTATCACGTTCCGGGGTTACGCATATGGGGCTGGAACTCGCCCAGGAGCTGGGTATAAATATGATAGCGCGCGCCAAGGGCCGGCACTTTCTGGTGTATAACGGTGTTGATAATATGATTTTCGATGCGTCTGCCGAACATCCGGCACACCGCAGCGGGGATACAGGCTAAAAAGTATTTTCGGTTTTTAAAGGATTATCGCATGTGTTTTTTGTTGTTCTCGTCAATTCGCTTTAAACGGCTCTACCAGGCATTAGGCCTGCTCATCGGATTTTCGTTACTGGCAACTGCCCAAGCGGAACACCGGTTCATCAAACTGGCAACCACCACCAGCACCGAAAACTCCGGATTGCTTGGCTACCTGTTACCGAACTTTGTAAAACAGCACCCTTATGAAGTAAAGGTGATCTCGGTAGGTACCGGTAAAGCCTTGCGGCTGTTGAAAGAAGGTGATGTCGATGTCGTCCTGGTACACGCCCGGGCTGCTGAAAACGAACTGGTCGCTGCGGGTTTCGGCGTCAACCGCGCCGATGTCATGTATAACGATTTCGTCATTGTCGGACCAGTCAGTGATCCGGCCGGGCTGGATAACAGCAGCGACGCCGACATCGCCTTCAAGCGGATTGCCGATAGTAAAAGCCTGTTTATTTCACGCGGGGATGACTCCGGCACACACAAAAAGGAACTCGGTCTTTGGCAGGAATCCGGTGCCACGCCAGATGGAGAATGGTATCGCGAGGTTGGTCAGGGCATGGGCAAGGCCCTGCAGATCGCGTCCGAATTACAGGCTTACACACTGACAGACCGTGGTACCTGGCTGGCCTACGAGGGTAAGCTACCTCTTGTAATTCTCGCCGAAGGCGATCAACGCCTGTTTAATCCGTATGGCATTATGGCGGCCAATCCCGACAAATATCCTGACGCCAATTACAAAGGTGCCATGGCGTTGATCAACTGGATAACTTCGCCGCCGGCCCAGCAAAATATTGCTGACTTCGCGATAAATGGCAAGACGCTATTCACCCCGCTGCACCAGGTGGCTGAAGCACCGGCACACTGACGGTGGCACTGTTACTGGAGACTACCGGACAGGCACTGCAACTGCTGTTTACCGGTGACCCGGCGCTCTGGACGATCGTGGCAATCTCATTCAGCGTTTCATTACGCGCTGTGCTGATCGCTGCGCCGCTGGCTTTTTTACTGGCTTTTGTCCTCGCGCATGGCCGTTTTCCCGGTCGACGAATGCTTATTTCGACCTTTAACACCTTGCTGGCACTGCCCGCCGTGGTAGTCGGGCTAACGGTCTACATGCTGCTGTCGCACAATGGTCCGCTGGGCGACCTCAAGCTGCTGTTTACCCAGACGGGTATGGTGATCGGCCAGTTTATCCTTTGTTTTCCGTTGCTGGTCGCGGTCAGTCATTCCGCATTACAGGCCGCCGACCGGCGCGCCTGGGAAACTGCCGTCACTTTGTGCGCATCACCCTGGCAGGCGATGCTGAGTGTGATGTACGAAGTTCGCTATGGGCTGATTGCCGCCCTCATTGCGTCGTTCGGCCGGGTGATTGCCGAAGTCGGCAGCTCGATGATGATCGGCGGCAACATCCTCAACTACACGCGCAATATCACCACTGCTATTGCACTGGAAACCAGTAAAGGTGCGTTCGCCCAGGGCATAGCGCTCGGCATTATTCTCCTGCTGGCGGCACTGTTGCTGAATTTCGGGCTGACCCTTATGCAGGGCAAAGGCGAGATGCGCTCGTGAACGATGCATTCAGTTTTCACTCGCTGCGCAAATTCACCAATCATGGCGAAAAGCTGTTTGATATTGATGAATTCGATATACCTGCGGCTACCTGTATTGTTCTCAGTGGCCAGAACGGCGCCGGTAAAACCACTCTGCTGAAAATTCTGGCCGGGCTGGAGGCACCCGACAATGTCCGTGTCGAAATCGACGGCCGAAAGCTGTCGTGGAAGGCTGCACGACCTGCCTTGCGCAAGCAGGTTGTCTATCTGCACCAGCAACCCTACATGTTTGACCACAGCGTCGCAGACAACGTGGCTTACGGGCTCAAGGTAAGCGGCATGCCCAGGACACAAGTGGTCGAAAAAGTCAGGCAGGCTCTGGATTGGGCCGGACTGTCGAGCCTCGCCGAACGCAATGCACGGGATCTTTCCGGCGGTGAAAAACAACGGGTAGCCCTGACCCGCGCCCGCGTTCTGTCACCACGGCTGCTATTACTGGATGAACCACTGGCGAACATGGATATCAGTGCGCGTGAACAAACCATCCTGCTGATGCGGCGCCTCAAGGAAGAAGGTGTGAGCAGCATTATCACCAGTCACGAACCGCATATTTCCTCGTTGATCGGCGATGAACATCGTCATCTTTGCAAGACCGGACCGTGCCGGTATACGATCGTCAAACCGTTTCTTTTTCAGCGCAGTATTGAACACGCAGGCCACCATTCACTGACCGGCACGAAAACAACGGCAACCCGGGATACAGCAGATAAACAGACCATGAGCAGCGACAAGCAACAAACAAAGGGTACGACTGCCGTCATACTCGCAGGTGGTATGGCGCGGCGGATGGGCGGCCAGGACAAAGGCCTTGTCGAGATCAACGGCCGACCGATGATCGAGTACATTATCGATGCCCTGAAACCGCAGGTTGACCACATAATGATTAACGCCAACCGCAATATTGAACAGTACCGGCGCTATGGATACCCGGTAGTCAAGGATATGATGGGCGATTACTTCGGACCACTGGTCGGCATGGCAAGTGGATTGCAGGCCTGCGACAGTGACCTCATTCTTAGCGTGCCCTGCGATTCGCCGTTTGTTCCGCCGGTACTCGCCGCCAGGCTGAATACAGCGCTGATTGAAAATCAGGCCGATATCAGTGTGGCCAACGACAGCGAACGCATGCAACCGGTGTTCGCCCTCATCCGCATACATTTACTCGACAGCCTGCTCGCCTATTTAAATGATGGCGGGCGCAAGATCGATACCTGGTACGCCGAACACGAAATGGCACTGGCAGATTTCTCCGACTGGCCGGATGCCTTTATCAACATCAATACGCCGGAAGACAAGGCGTTGGTCGAAAACAAAATGGGTGAACAACAAGGCGCGCGGCCTGCATGAACAACCAGCCTACTATCCGCAACCAGGCAAGCTGCGCAGACAGCGGGAAAGGCGACCTGCTCAGTGTCGAGGCGGCTGAGCAGCGTATATTTTCATTACTCAAACCACTCGACGCGACTGAGTATGTAGATGTACGCCAGGCCCTGGGCCGCACCTTGTCGCTGGATGTCACATCAAACGTCAATGTACCACCGCACACCAATTCAGCAATGGACGGTTATGCGATCCGCGCAGAGGATATTCTGAGCGACGGTTTTACCTCCCTTACCAATATCGGCACCGCATTCGCCGGAAAACCGTTTGGCGGCCGCGTCGCCAACGGGCAGTGCGTGCGCATCATGACAGGCGCCAAGATGCCCGACGGCAGCGATACGGTGATTATGCAGGAACATGCCGAAGTCACCGAAGACACCATCCGTATTGACGCCGGCAACCGTCCCGGCCAGAACGTGCGACAGGCGGGTGAAGACCTTGCCATTGGCGACATTGCGCTGACGGCCGGCAAGCGCCTTACCCCTGCAGACATTGGACTGTTGGCGTCCATTGGCAGAGGAGAAATCGGTGTAGTGCGGCGATTGCGAGTGGCGTTTTTTTCCACCGGAGACGAATTACGCCCGGTAGGCACCCCACTCGCTGAAGGCGAAATTTACGACAGTAACCGTTACACCCTGTACGGCATGCTGAAACGCCAGGACGTCGAAATCATCGATATGGGCGCGGTAAGCGATGATCGCAATGCTATGAGCGCCGCGTTCAACCAGGCAGCTCGCGTTGCGGATGTTGTCCTGACCAGCGGTGGTGTATCCGTCGGCGACGCTGACTATGTAAAAGAGATCGTCCGCGCAGAAGGTAAAGTCGACTTCTGGAGGCTGGCAATCAAACCCGGCAGACCACTTGCCTTCGGTACGCTGGGTGATGCTGTATTCTTCGGTTTGCCGGGGAATCCGGTTGCCGTCATGGTTACCTTTTACCAGTTCGTGCAGCCTGCACTGCGCTATTTGCGCGGGGAAACCACACTGCGCCCTTCCCGCTTCAGGGTACCGTGCGCATCGGCAATGAAAAAAAGACCCGGCCGCACCGAATACCAGCGCGGCCTGTTGCAGACTGACGCAGATGGCAACCTGCAGGTATCGGTGACTGGCAGACAGGGTTCTGGCATCCTCAGCTCCATGAGCACAGCCAATTGCTTTATTGTATTGCCCGAAAACAGCAAAGGAGTGGCGCCTGGTGATACAGTACTGGTTGAGCCGTTCGAAGGTATGGTCTGAGCTAACAGCCACCGTCCTGGAGAAGCCGGGTATGGCTTAAAAACCGGAACAGTCGCCGTGAGTCAAGCTATCGGCTAATATTAACCGCGCCATCCCGCTGAAAAACATGACTGGAAGCACACATGACTGATGACAAAAATGATGACGGCCTGATATTCGTACTGATGGAGCGTTTTGAAAAATTTCGCCTGCCAAGGGCGATTTCACTCAAGGAAAAGGTTGATGGCGGCGCCGTGCTCGACGACTATGATGTTGCTTTCCTCGAAGAGGTATTCAGCGACTCTAACAAGATCAAGCCATTACTGGATCGGCACCCGGAGTACCAGGAACTCGCTACACGCGTGATAACCCTGTATGGCGAGATCACCGAAAAAGCACTTGAGAACGAAAAGTCCAGCTGATCGAACGGCCGTTTAACAGGTCGCAGGGCAACCGCGCAGTTCGTTGACAGCCGCGTCAATGGCTTTGCTCACATCCTGCTCCAGTTCCTTGGCGACACTCAATGCTTTGCTGTCTCTGGCAATCACGGTTGGCCGCGCGAACAGCACACGAGTGTTACCCGTTTCCTGAATCAGGGTCACATGCAGCGGGCAAAGCGCCAGCATGGTGGGATCGGCATTACTTACCTGGTTGGCATACCAGCCATTGCAGAACACCATGGAACGTATGCCTTCGAGCTTGTTACGGTTGTAGTTCTCGCCCCAGCGATCAGCGAAACGGCTGAGATTGCGCTGAATATCAGGCTCAAAAACTACAAAGAATTTATTATTTTCCAAATGGTTATAAACCACTTTGTATGTGGTTTCTATATCCTTTTCGATCGACCAACTTAGTACATTGGAAGATTCAGCGGAAACCTGCGTTAACCACAGGCACGACAGTATCAGCACTACAAAACGTTTCATTGCTCAGACTCCAGACAATTTAGGCCCACTATGCGGGCAGATTCACCGCTAACAGCGCCATATCGCAGTCCCCTGCGGCTACCGGAATCTGCACCCTGTGGCCACTACCTGGCGCCACTCCGGTGGTGTTTCCTTTCATATCGAGCATATCTTCAAGCCTGAAGGTACGGTTCCCGCCCGGCATAATCAGTTCGAGTTCATCACCCACTTCAAAGTGATTTTTGACATCCACCTCGGCATAACCGCTAGCGCTGTCATAACCAACCAGTTCACCGACAAATCGCTGCTGGCTACTTTTCGAATGGTTGTCGATATAGTTCTGCTCATCCTGTTCGTGGTGGCGCTGGAAAAATCCGTCGGTATAACCCCGGTTAGCCAGGTTCTCCAGTTTACCCAGCAGGCTGGGATCAAACGCCAGTCCTGCCACAGCATCATCAATGGCTTTGCGATACACCTGCGCGGTGCGGG
>Ga0316189_10001555_pt1 | contig 22733 bp, 15 predicted proteins | sample LowCovwburrow_MG_FD_204930 | JGI IMG/M metagenome (GOLD analysis project Ga0316189, IMG submission 204930) | Coastal sediment microbial communities from Maine, United States - Lowes Cove worm burrow | ecosystem: Environmental > Aquatic > Marine > Coastal > Sediment | place: USA: Maine... | reverse complement strand
TCGCTTTCAACGTCGACTACACCAAGCTCTACTACAACTCCGAATCCGGGCTGATCAAGCAGCTCGCGTTTGTCGATGGGGTCCCCACCGGAGAGCCTTCGGAGTTTGTCACGCTCCAGCCGAACTTCATCCTCGACGGCATGGCCGTCGATGAGTGCGACAACCTCTACGCGGTCGACATGTTTGGCGTTATTTGGCGCATCAGTGCCGAAGGCGAGGTCGAGGCTGTGATCACCCTGGAGGCCGTCGAGCTGTACTCGGCGATCAACTTTGGCAGCGGCATTGGCGGGTGGAAGGCCGACCACCTGTACATCATGAGCCTGGGGCAGACAGGGGTGCTCGAGGTGGAGATGGGCGTGCAGGGCAAGCCCGTGCCGCACTTGCCCTAGGTTCGGGTCGAAGAAGATCTGCCCCCAGGCGTATTCCGGTGAATCTCGTGTAGCCGGGTGAGGCACGAGACTTACGCGGTCCGTCCATGCGGGGCCGATGAAGTCGTCACGTCTCACCATCTCCCTCGTCTCGGCGCTGTCTGTCTGCTTTGCCAGCGCGGCTGCGGTCGCCGCTCCCGCGAAATCTGCAGCGTTGGGCAAGAACGCCGCTCGGAAGTCCGTCGCCGCGGGGAAGGCCAACAGCTTGGTGGTCGAGAATGGAAGGACCGCGCGGGTCTTCGTCGATGGCGAGGGCGCGCCGACGACGCATATCGTCGCCGCCCCGGGTGGTCGTACATTGGCGATCGGTCCGGCTACGGCGATCGGAAGCAAGGGGTTCGGGTTCGTGACGATCGATGGCGTCGTGACCGACTTGCACTTTGCGGTGTTCTCCGCATTGTAGCGTGCGGTCGGGGGGATCGAATCGTGCGCGCCTCCGACTGCCACGCATGAAATGCGATACCCATACTGGAAACGATACCCCGCGTTCTTTGCCGTCGTGCTGGCGGCGTGTGACCCTGACTCGGGGCAGGCGCTCACGGCAGACACGGAGGGCATTGTCGACGACGGCTCCTCGGATGGGGGCTCAAGCTCCGCAGATCCGGCGAGCGGGGCCGCGAACGCGGGCGGAGGACTCGCGCCGAACTCGTCGGAAGCAGAGCCCTCTCTTGTCTGCATTGCCGGGGGGTGCGGTCTTCCGCCGCCGTTGATCAACTACTACTGCTGGGTGACTCATAGCGGCGACGTCTGTTGTCGCTACGAGCTCGGCGGCGGTGGCAAGAATGGCCCGGGGACAATCACCGTGTGTACTCCGTGAGGCACGCAGGCGGACACGAGCGAGGCTGAGCGTGCGGTCGCTCCGCCACGTGATGGTGTCCGCTGGGTCGCACAAAACCTGAAGACGTGCGGGATGAGACAATCCTATGATGGAGCCCGTGGAGTTGCGGGGCTTGGTCATGTTCGCGGTCGTCGCGGTGGCGTGTGGCGATGGAAATGCGGACGGTGACGGCGGGGGCGGGTCGGGTGCGGGCGACGGGCCCGACCCGGTCGGCGATCCTATCGACACGCCCGAGGCCTCGTGCGAACCCGCCACGGATGCAACATCGTCGGACGTGCAAGCGCCCGTGCTTCGCATGACGCTCCCTGGCAGCTGGGATGAAAACTGGCTCGCCTCACCCGCGCTCGTCGATGTGAACGGCGACGGGGCACTCGATATCGTCGCGCCTCGCCACTCGGTGCTCTATGTCTACGGGGCTGACGGGCAGCTCCTGTGGCAGACGGCGTGGGCATCGAGCGCCTCCAACAGCCCCGAGCACGGAACGGTGCGCATGTGGCCTTCGGCGGCGGTGGGTGATCTCGATGGCGACGGCGACGTGGAGGTCGCTGTGAGCGCGCACCCCGATGACAGCGGCCTGAACGTCGCTGTCTACGATCACCTTGGCGAGTTGCTCCCGGGCTGGCCGCAGGCATTCGGTGACACGGAAGTGCGATCGATAGCGGCGGCTGATGTGGATGGCGACGGCCAGCACGAGATTCTCGTGACCAAGCAGGCGGACGGACCGGCGACCAACGTGTTCGAGCTCGACGGCTCGGTCGCCTCTGGGTGGCCGCAGGTCGGCGAGTGCACGGCCCCCGCAGGGGACTGCATAGACTACGGTGGGTTCAACCAGAACATCGGCGCCGGTGACCTCGACGGCGATGGAATCCTCGACGTGGTGTCGACGTACGACGCGATCGGCTTCGGCGTGTTCAAGGGCGATGGCACCAGCTTTACGACCGATGCCTCGTTTTCGGATGCTTGGGTGACGGGCGTCGAGGCGTACCACGATCTCGCCTTTGCGCAGCAGGGGTGGGGTGACGGCGACCGCTCGGAGTTTACGTACTCGCCACCAGTCATCGCCGATATCGACGGCGATGGCGACTACGAGGTCGTGCTCGGGGGCGACCACGAACACAGCCAGTCCACGGACAACCAGGGCATCTCCACTTGGGTGCTCAACCACGACATGACGCGACCGGCCGGGTGGGAGTCGCCCAAGGACAGTGGTTCGCCGCTGGTGTACGACGGATTGGGCGCCAACATTGTGCCGACGTATCCGGCGCCGGCTGTCGGGGATCTCGATGCGCAGGGAGGTCCGGAGATCGTGATCCCGGCCTACGACGGGCTGCTGTACGCGTACCGATCCAGCGGGGAGGTCCTGTGGACGTATGCGTTCGGTCAGAGCGACCCGTACGTCGGCATGAGCGAGGCGCTGCTTGTTGATCTCAACGGCGATGGTTCGCCCGAGGTCGTGTTCACCACCGTCTCTGAGGGCGAACCGTCCGAGCCCCTGACGCCAGCGCATCTGATCGTGCTCGACGCGGGAGGCAATGAGCTACACCGCGTGCCGTTGTCGGGGCGAGGCTCGATGGCGGCACCCTCGGTTGGCGATCTGGACGGAGACGGCCAGCTCGAGCTCGTCGTGTCGCTCAAGGACGCGGTTGGCGGAGGCGAGGGGGGCGTCCAGATTTGGGACCTGCCCGGCTCCTACGAAAACTGTGTGCTGTGGGGAACCGGGCGCGGCAACTGGTTGCGCCAGGGCTACTCGCCCTGACAACTCGCAATGTGGATCTGCAACCGGCCGACCGACCGGGCGTGACAACAACTGTGCAACTCCGATTTGTGTCGGAAAATCCGCGCCGCGAACAGCAACGTGTTTCTCGCGCAAAACGGACGTGCGACACTCGGTGTCTTGGAGGACCAACCGTCCATCGTCGAGCCCACGGCGGGGCCGGAACCCACCGAAGAGATCTTGGATACGTTCGAGGCGACGGGGTCGGGTGAGAACAAGGGGAGCTGGACGCTCGCCTTCCGGCCGAGTTCGCTGTCTCTGACGTTGGACGATCGCACGATCGTGCTCACGCGCACCGAGGTGGCTGAGCACGCACGCATCATGTTGTTTGGCGATGCGGGCGCGGTGCTCGTCCCGCCCCAGTGGAAGGGCGGACTCAAAATGGGTGAGTACGCTCGGGATGGTCTGCGCGAGTGGATGGGTTCTGCCATGCGGGACTGGGGCCGGTCCGAGGCGGTCCTGGCTGCGAGGGGATCGCTCCCCGGCGCCGCGGTGAGCCTGTTGCTTTGGTTGTTGGACGGCCCGCTCTTCTTGCTCGCGTTCGGGGTCGTCTCGCTCCTGACAGCGTTGGGCAGACGCTTTCGGCCGGGCTCCTGGTTGTTCTTACTGGCCGGTGCAAACTCCGCGATCGTTGCCATCGTATTCCTGGTGGACGTCCTGTGGCTCGGAGAGTCTTGGTGGTGGGCTATCGGGATCGTGTGGATGGTGCTCCTCGTGCACGCGTCCGTCCGCAAGTACCGGTTTTTCGCGGTCGCCCAATCGCCATGGTGAGCAACGCGGATCGGGACGACGCACAATTGTTCCCAGCAGCTCGTCAGCGCTTCGGAGGAGCACGGCGGAATCGGGATTTGGATCGACGAGGCTAGAGCTCGCGGACCCAGATGTGCCAGGCGCCATCCATCAACCCGCTCATTCCGCACTTGCGAGCGGTGTCGTCCTCGCCCCAGTCGGTGCCATCGCTTTGATTGGAGTCCATGCCGCGGTCGTCAAAATCAACCGTGAAGTCGTTCTGCTCGTCGCACACGTCTTCGCCCTCGAGGTAGGTGGCGTTCCACTGGTCGTTGACCGGCAGGAACGTCCCCGCGATGTTGTCTCTGCGCGCGGGCGTGGGCTGGTCATCGAACTGACCGTTCGTCTCGCTGAAGCAGCTATCGGCGTCGGTGCCCGTCGAGATCTCGTCGTACCAAATGATGTCGTAGAACGACAGATCGACTGTCAGGTTCACGGCGTTCGGGTCCTGCATGCAGGTGAATCGGATGTCGCTGTTTCCAGGGATGACCGCCCGCATTCCGTCCCAGATCCCCGTGTGGCTCGCGACCGGGTTGAGCGTCTGCAGATCGTCGTAGTACGGGCTCGCCTCGTCGTTGAGGGTGGTCGTGCGTGTGGAGGCGACCATGGTCCAACCGCCGCCGTCCGTGGTCATGTCGCACAAGACCATCTGTGGATCGTTTGGCCCCATGGGGCCGTCGGGGTCGATCTGGTAGATGCCATCGGTCGCCGCGGGAGCGGCGGTCAGGATGGCCTGGCACGACGCGGGAAAGCCTTGCAGATCGCAGCCCGCGAAGTCCCACTGACATACGGCAGAGCACGCGAGGTCGCCGCCCTCGAGCCCCAGCGACGCACACGTGACGCCGTTGAGCAGCTGATCGTCGCAGGCCTCCCCGCCGTCGATCATGCCGTTGCCACAGACGCCGCATGTCTCGGTGGTGATCTCGCAGGCCGCGTCGCAGCCCAGGGCCCCGCTGTCGAAGCCTTCGGTGACGCAGTTGTTGGCGCCGAAGTCGTTGCCGTCACAGGCCTCGTCGCCATCTCGGACGTCGTTGCCGCACGTTCCGCAGGCCCCAAAGTCGTACTGACAGTTCTTCTGACACGCCAAGGTCCCGCTGTCGAAGCCCTCGCCCGCGCAAGTCTTGCCCGGGATATCGACACCGTCGCAGTCCTCGGTGCCCTCTTGCATGTCGTTGCCGCAGGTCGAGCAGCCGTCCGTGTTGAACAAGCAGTCGTCGCCACACTGCAGCTGGCCCGTCATGAACCCCAGGCTGAAGCAACTCTCGCGCAGCGCCTCACCGACGTCGCAGTCTTCCGCCGCCTCGATGAGCTCGTTGCCACAGGTGCCGCACTGCGCAAAGTCGTACTCGCACTCGGGCGTGCAGAACAGCGTGCCATTGTCGTAGCCCTCCGTCGCACAGGTCGCAGCGCCTACGGTTCCGTCGCAGTCTTCGTCCCCCTCGGCCTTGCCGTTGCCGCACTCGAAAGACCCGCAGCCGGTCAGGTCGTAGCCGCCACAGTTACCCGTGCACATCAGGTCGCCAACCTCGAACCCGAGGGTGACGCACGTCGCCCCCGCCAAGTCCGTCCCGTCGCAGACCTCGGTCCCATCGATGATGTCGTTGCCGCAGACGGGCCCGGGAGGAGGCCCAGACTCGCTGTCGGCCATGCCGCCGTCGGTGGTCGTGTCACCGCCCCCGTCATCAACACCGTCGTCCGCGCCGCTCGTTGCGGGGGGAGTATCGGAGGTCGCACCGAACGAATCGTCCGCGGGGACTTCGTCGGCCGTGCAAGCGGTGACGCCAAACAGGACGAGGGTGAGTTCTTTGAAGCGCATTGTGAGCAACCCGACCGCCCAATGATACGCCGCCCGGAAGTGGCTGTGCGTCGGCGCCCGACACGCCAACGCGCGGCGGGGCGCGGACCCCTCAGAACATCGCCGCAGATGATGAGCTGTGTGGCATCCGGACTACGCTTCCAGGCAGTACAGCCGCAAGTCCGAGTAGTGGCAGCCGCCCGTCCCCGAATCGAACAGGAGCGCACTGGTTCGGACATTGACGCCGTGTGTCATCTCTTGCTCGGGTGAGACCGAGACCCAATCATCGCAGGTCATGGCGTCGCCTGGTGTGTCTGGGGTTTGTGCACCTGTCCATACGGCTCGAGCCAGGTGCGCACCGTCCACGGTGACGACCAGCGGTGCGTTCCAGTCGGGGGTTGCGAGGTCTTCGGCCTGGTCTACGAGAGGGACGCCGTCGACCCGTACCCAGGTCGGACCGTTCGTGTCGAATCGCGAAATCGCGGACGCGCCTTGCTGGGCAAGCAACGCGCGGTACGTGCCGTCCAACTTGTGCTCGTCGGCTTCCTGTTGGCACAGCGCGTCGGCAGATTCGATCCCCCCGCCCGAAGAGAAGTACGCGTCGGTCGTGAACGCAGTCCGCCCCTGCGCTGGCAGTAGGGGCAAGGGGTCGTTGTAGTCCGTCCCGAAGCAGTAGATATGTCCAGGCAAGTTGCAGTTGTGCTGGTTCGTATTGAACCAAAACGACAGCCCGCCGTCCGGCTGGCCCGCGTTGGTGTTGGGAGCCACCGTGCTCGTCCAGTCGTCACAGGTTGAGGCGAACGGCATGCCGCCCGGCGCCGTACCGGTGAACACCATGTCGCCCAGGACCGCCGTCTCGCCAAACTCATCAAGCCGCGGCGGGTGCCAGACCCCTGTGAGGAGCTGCTCGGCTTGGTCGGCGACCAGGCGACCATCGACCCGTTTCCACCCGCGGGCGCCCTCCAGCCGAGCTGTGGGGCCCGCTTGGTCCGTAGCGAGCCAGGCAACAAAATCCCCGGGAAGGCCGGCCTCGCCAGCCAGATCGTTGCACAGCGTGTCGGCGCCTTCCAACCCGCCCAGGCCCCCGGGCATTTGCTCGGTGCTGGTTACGAACACGAAGTTCGTGGTCGGCGTGCAGTTGGCGTCGCAGCCATCGTAGTCCGTGCGGTTGCCGTCATCGCACTGCTCGGTGTTGGGCCAAGTGTATCCATCCCCGCACGTTGCGGGCGCACAAGCGACACACGCATCCGTGGTATCGGAGTTTCCGTCGTCGCAGAGTTCTCCGTCGTCCAGCTCGCCATTGCCGCATAAGTCGACCGGGCCAGTGCTCGACCCTGAGTCTCCGGTGTCGGTGTCGACGGCGCCACCGGTATCATCCGTGCTGTCCAGGCCGGGGTTGCCGCCTGAGGATGCATCGCTGCCGTCCGTATCGAGTCCGGGGTCGGTTGTTCCCGCTCCGTCGCTCGAGCTCGTTTCCGTATCGACGGCGGGGGCGTCGTCCGCGGCGCCGCAGGCTGTCGCCAACCAACAGGCTGCGGCGAGGAGTGTTCGGGCATCGGTGACAGGGAGCTGATTGTGGCGCGGCATCGTACGCGGCGTGAGAGGCAGGCCGCAGAGTTTGTGACCGAGAAAAACTGCGAAGGCACAATCATGGCTGGCCGTTTGTCCCGGCCAACGACAGGGCGAGGCAGCTGGCCGACACGACCTGTGAGGACCGCCAGACGCGAATGCCGGGTCGCATACTTCAATTGTAGTGGCGGTGCTACAGTTGTAGTGCTAGGGTGGCCCGCGTGGCTGCAGAACGTGGCAAGGGCATGCCGGAGACGGAGTGGGACCTGCTGGAGGTCCTGTGGGACAAAGAAACGGCCACGGCCCGCGAGGTTGCCGAAGCGCTGTCGGAGACGCGCGGATGGGCATACTCGACGGTCAAGACGATGCTCGACCGCATGGTCGGCAAGGAGCTCGTCGCCGCGCGAAAGGTGGGATCGGTCTGGGAGTACCGGGCCGCGGTGGAGCGGACGGATGCCCGACTCGGTGCATGGCGCCGCTTCGTGGACACCGTGTTTGGCGGCTCTCTTGTGCCTGCGCTGGAGTTCCTCGCCAAGGACGCCAAGCTGAGCCGAAGGCAGCGAGATCGTCTCGCCGCCCTGCTCGATGACTCGGAGGAACGCTGATGGACGCTGCAACGATCGAGACGCTTGGGCGAAGCTGGGTGAACTGGCTGGCCGCGACCAATCTCTGGGCGTTGGCCGCGGTCGCCGTCGTCATCGCATTCGACCGCGTCGCGGCGCGCCACATCTCACCGGGCTGGCGCATGGCGCTGTACATCGTTGTCCTGGCGCGGCTCATCTGGCCCGGAGGCTGGGCGAGTACGTTTGCCTTGGTACCGGGAGACGCTGCGGCCGCCGCCGCCGCCGCCACGGCCCCAGCTGCCGATCCTCTGGGCGTAGAAATCGCCTCGCCGAAGATCGCGACCGTCGGTGTCAACGCGACGCCGCGGTGGTCGTGGGGCACGGGCGCACTGCTGCTGCACGCGAGCGGTACTCTGATATTGCTGGGGCAGCTCATCGTCGGCCGGCGGCGTCTAGCTCGCATTCGTGCGACTGCGTGCGAGGTACGTGTGCCGGGCGGTGGTCAATACACCACGCTTGAACACCCCAGCGCAGGTCCCATGGCGCTCGGCATCCGGGAGCCCGTGATCGTCGTGCCTAGTGTGGCGCTGCAGCTCCCCACGCATGAGTTGGTCGGCGTCATTCGACACGAACGCGCCCATCTGCGGCACTCGGACCCGGCGTTACAGCTGGGCCTGCTGTTGACTCGTGCGGTGCTGTGGCCGGTGGCCGCCGTGTGGTTGGCTGCCGCTCAAGTGCGAGCGCTGATGGAGCAGCGGGCTGACGCCGAGGCAACGGATCCGCTCGACGCCGCCGCGACCCGCGAGTACGGGGCGCTACTCCTGCGGGTGGCGACGATGGGTCAGCTGACCCCTCCCGCGGTGGGCCTTGGGCACAGCGAGCTACGCTCCCGCCTACGCGCTTTGGGTCGACGCCCGCGCGCATCGGTACCCGTCCAGGCCGCTGCGGTTCTTCTCGCTGCGGGCGCCAGCTCTGTGCTCATTGCCAAGCGTCCTCAGGCGCCCATCGAGCCACGGTCGATCGCGGTCGCCGAGTCCGACTCGATCGAACCAGCGCGCGCGGCGTGTCTGTCGGACCGCCAGTGGTCGCGACCCAACCACCCACAAGCCGCGGCCCTTGAGGCGTCCTTCGCCGACGCGCAAGTCTGGGTCGAAGACGGTCAGCTCGAGCGCGCGGCCGCTGAGCTCCGCGAGGTCGCTTGGCTGGCCGCCTCGATAAAGTATGGCGACGTTGCGGCGGCCGCGGCCGGGCAGCTGATGTCGGTGAGCCTCGCCCAAGGCGACACCGAAGCTGCACTCGGCTGGGGGATCCATGCTGCGGCTGCGTACGGGCAGGCCGAGCCGTCACGCGCGGCAGCCGAGTTCTACGTCGCCCGCGCCGAGCTGCTCGAGAGCACGGGTGATGCCAGCGGGGCTGCTGCCGCGCGCGCCCTAGCCGACGAGCAGCGTTCGCACTGCCCATAGTCGCGGCCGCTTGGTCTCGCGCGTGCACGCCGTTGCATCCGGATACCGAGCGACCTCAACATCGGTCGCTCCCATCGTCATCGCTCCGCGTGGCTACTGCGATGGTGGCTCGAGCTGCGCAGGTGGGTCGTCGGTGCCCTGCGCAAGCTCGGGTGCGTTCGGCAAGAGGCCGAGCATCATCGCGTAGACAAATCGCGCATCCTCGAGCTTTGTGAACGAGGTCTCGGCCAGCACGACACCATCGTCCCCAGTGAGCACGACGTTGTAGGCGACCTCGGAGTCCTCCCGATCGGGTCGGAGGACTTGGCGCACCACGAACACCTGCTTGGACTCGACGTTCGGGATCACGACCCGGGTGCTCAGTCCGCAGAAGAACCACGCGATGCCGTCCGCGTGGGACCGCTGCCACCAGCGCACCGTGACTTGGGCGGCGGGGTCTGCGGCATCGCGAAGCGGCGAAGCGGCCCCTGCCGACCTTCGAACCGTCACAGCCATCGAACGGGGCGTGGAAGGTGGGCCGAGTTTCCGCGCTGGGTGGCTCCGCACGCGTGCGGGTCGGTCGACGCGCCACGAGCCCTCGGGAAGAGAGCCGCCCGCATCGCGCCGAAGATTTTCGCTTGCGTCTCTACAGATGTAGAGGTACCACTACGTCCATAGCCGTTCCTCTACACGTCCGAGTAATCTCCGACGTGTGCGGGGTCGTTCATCCCACGAGACACCGATGCCAAGCCCCCCGCAAACAAACGTCACGCAGAGTGAGTGGGACATCTTGCAGGCGCTGTGGGAGGTCGAGCGCTCCACCGCCCGCGAGCTCGCCGACAGGCTCCGCCCGCTTCGCGGTTGGGCATACTCCACGGTGAAGACCATGCTCGATCGCATGGCCAGCAAGGGGATCGTGCACTCTCGGCGGGTCGGCAACGTGTATGAGTACACGCCCGCGGTCGAGCGGAGTGCCGCCCAGCACTCGGCTTGGCGTCGCTTCGTCGACACCGTGTTCGACGGCTCGATGGCGCCCGCCCTGCAGTTCATCGCGCAGGACGCCAAGCTCTCCAGGCGCCAGCGCGAGCAGCTCGTCAAGCTGCTCGAGGGGGAGGACAAATCCGGTGAGTGAGCTGTGGAGCCAATGGGAGAGCGTAGGCGCGCAGCTTCCGTCCTGGGTCCTGACGATGACCCTATGGACGGGGGGCCTCCTCGCTGCCGCGTGGGTGGCCGAACGTTTGCTTCACCGCTGGGTTGGGCCGGGCTGGCGGGTTGCGCTGTTTGCTGTGGTGCTGGTCCGCGTGCTGCTACCGGTCGACTGGGCCAGTCCCGCGGGGCAGCTCGCGGTCAGCCACCTCGCCCACCTACAGGCGGGCCTGCCCTCGGCCGCCACGTCAAGCACACCGGCCGCGCTCGCCGACACGGCCACGCCCCAAGCGGCACCCCTCGTGCTCATCTCCGACCCCGGCCGGCAAGCCGCCCCCTCCCCCGCGTTGGACAAGCCGCCGCTGGTCAGTCCGCGTTACCAAGCTCCGGGTTGGGGCGTCGCAGCGTTGTTCTTGTATGGCCTGGGCATCGCGGTCGTCGCGACACGTCTCCTGCTCTCTCAGCGGCACCTCAGCCGAGCACGTCGGGCGGCTCGACCCGCCCGTGCATCTCTGTCCGCGATGGCTCCCGATACGGTGATCCTTGAGCATGACAGTGTGGGGCCCGTCGCATTCGGTGTTGTTCGGCCGACGATTCTCATCCCCACAGGCGTGGCCGACGAGCTCTCGCCAGAGGAACTGCGCTGCGTGGTCGCGCACGAGTGCGCCCACCATCGCCGACGGGATCCTGCCGTGGCGGTGGCGCTTGTCGCCTTGTGCGCGGCGTTCTGGCCGGTCATTCCAATCTGGATCGCCACGGGTCGCATGCGCCATCTTATGGAGTTGGCGGCCGATGCCCAGGCACTCCGCACGCCCTCGATCACACCCCAACGCTTCGGCCGGGTGCTGCTTCGACTCGCCGACCGTCGCGTTCCGCGACTGGTCGGCATCACGGGTATGGCCACCCGATTCTCACAGGTCCGCTCGCGGATCCTCTCCCTCCGCACTCAAACCCAACCCGCCTCCGCGGTCCAAATCGGACTCGCCGTCGGTATCAGTGGACTTCTCCTGGCCTGCGCTGGCGTTGTTCACCCGGAGGTTCCTTTGCTCGAGGAACGGGCGGCCGAAGCATTTGCCCAAGGGGAGTACGAGCGCTCGACCCAGCTGTACGCAGACCTCCAGGCAGCGAACCCCGACCACGAACGAGCGTGCGCTTGGCAGCGCGAGGTTGTCGCCAATGCGATGGCGAGAGAAGACGACCGGCTCATCTGGGAGGCGACCGATCGATTGGTCGAGTACGCCGAGGACTCCCGTGAGCCTGGTGCCTCCGGGCTCGAGAGCGCGGACGAGTGCTGGAACTCGGCCGAAGAAACGCTGAAGAAGGCGGCGACGCTTTGGCACCACGAAGCCGCAACAAACGGTAACTCGGCGGCGTATGTCCTGGCCCGCCAGGCGTACGAGCGCTACGCGGCCGTGTTCGACGACGCACCTGATGCGTACACCCTGCGCTACTACCAAGCCGAGGCCGTCTGGGCTGTGGCATCTCAGGCGCACCAAGTCGGTGACGATGCCGGTCGGGAGGCGTCCGCCCGCGAGTTTGCACGCGCCCACGAGCTGTTTGTCGAAGTGGCCGAGTCGGACCCGTCGGGAAGCTATTTTCGTGACGCTGTCTACGGCCAGCTCCTGGCGGCCAAGAATGCGCTCGAGCCCACGGCTCCAGCCTCAGACTCAAACCCAGCAGATGCAGCCTCGCCCTACGTTGCATTGCCCTACAACGCCGATGACCTCGCACTGATCGCCGCCTACGACCGATACATCGCTGCGATGGAGGGCGCCGACGATCCGGAGCTGGCCGTCCACCGCCTCGAGCGCGTCAGGATCCCGTGGGCACGCTACCGACTCGACGATACGCAAGTGCTCGCCGAGCGCCTGGTCTCGGATTTCGACGGAACGCCGCAGGGGCTCGCGGCCGCAGAGATTCTCACCGACGTGCTCACGATCCGCATGACGAACCCGACAAAGACGGCCGAGGAGCGCCAAGCCGGGCACGACGCGTTTGCGGCATGGGCACGGCGCGTCAAGACCCTCGAGGTTTGGGGCCTGCCGGAGGCTACAGACCTGCAGTCCGCTGTTGCGACACTCGCCGCGACGAACGCGGGTTGAGCCGCACTACGGCAGCACTCGTCGTACCGCGGTCAGCGTGCGTGGCTGCGGCGGGAGGTTGGAGCATGCGACCACGAGACCGATCAGCGACGTCCGCCGTCACAGGCACAGTCGAGCGTGCTATGAGCTGATCGGTGGAAGAGACCGATACCGAGCTGTTCGAGGCGTGGCGAGGTGGAGACGCACGCTCCGGCTCACGCTTGGTCGAGCGGCACTTTGCATCGGTCTTTCGATTCTTTCGCTCCAAGGTCGGGGTCGAGGCCGAGGAACTGACGCAAAACACGTTCCTTGGCTGCGTGGAGGCCCGAGCCCGCTTTACGGAGGGCAGCAGCTTTCGCGCCTATTTGTTTGGTATCGCTCGAAACCACCTGTTGCGTTTCTTCGAGGGGCGCGGGCGTGGACTGCCTGCGGACGTTCTCACGCAGCGGTCCGTCGCCGACCTGTCGCCGTCTCCAAGTCGGCTCGCCGCGAGCAAACAAGAAGCCCAGCGGTTGCTCGAAGCCCTGCAGCACATTCCCGTCGATTCGCAGGTTGCGATCGAGCTGGTCTATTGGGAAGGCATGCCCTTGGCGGATGTCGCTGAGGTCCTCGAGATCCCGAAGGGAACCGTCAAGAGCCGGCTCCATCGCGCTCGCGGCCAGCTTCACGAAGTGCTTCAAGACCTCGGTGAGGAGCCTGACGCGCTCGAAGTTCGTGCCCGTCTCCTCAAGCGTGCAATCAACGACTGTTCCTCTCGCTAGGCGGCCGCCACGAAAACAGTGGAGCCAACGGCCTTCGAGGAGGCCGTGCCCGCTTTATCGGATATGCTTGCCGGGGAGCGTTGACGGTGGAGGATCAGGAGCTGGCGCTGTTGGATGTCGACAGCTCCGATCTGCGCGAACACAGGCGCGAGCCACTCGATCGTGACGAGGCGGCAGCGTCCGCCCGCCTTCAGGCCCTCATGTTCGGGGGGCCCGAGCCTCCGCTGTCGACGATCGGTCGCTATCGGATAGTCCGACTGCTCGGGCGCGGCGGCATGGGAGAGGTCTACGAGGCCGTCGACACGCAGCTCGAGCGCACGGTGGCGCTCAAGGTTCTGCTGGGCGGTGACCTCGATCCACGCCGCCTTCGCCGCGAGGCACAGAGCCTCGCACAGCTCTCCGACCCGCACATCGTCGGTGTGTACGACGTGGGAGAGCACGAGGAGGGGGGGCGTTCCAGACTGCACCTCGTGCTCGAATACGTGCAAGGCGTCACGTTGGATGCCTGGGTCCACAACGATAAGCCCGATTGGCGCGGCGTCTTGGACGTGATGATCTCAGCGGGGCGAGGCCTCTGCGCTGCACACAACGCAGGCATCATCCATCGCGACTTCAAGCCCGGCAACGTTCTCATCGATGGCCAGGGCGCCCCGCGGATTCTCGACTTTGGCCTCGCGTGTGCACCCGGTCAACCATCGCCTGCGACGATGCCCGACGATTCCGTCCCGTTCGACCGGCTCACCGTGACGGGCACGGTACTCGGCACGCCCGCCTATATGGCCCCCGAACAACACGCGGGTGAGGCGACGGACGAGCGCTCCGATCAATACAGCTTCTGCATCACGCTGTATGAAGCGTTGTTCGCCAAGCGCCCGTTCCAAGGCCGATCATTCAGCGCTTTGGTCGAGGCCAAGCTCGACGGCGACCCCAGGTGGCCGCTCAACTCCGGGATACCGCCGCAGCTCAAGGAGATTCTCGTTCGCGGACTGAGCGTCGAGCCGTCGGCGCGCTACCCAACGATGGAGAGCCTTGTCGGCGCGCTTCACAGGGTCCGGCACCCTCGGCGGTGGCGCGCTTGGACGCTCGGGGGAGGAGTCTTGGGACTCGCGCTGCTCGGCGCCACAGCGCTCGGCGGCGAGGCCGTGGGAGCGTCTGCATGCAGTCGCCTCGTGGTCGCCGACCATGGCGACCCGAGCCCCGAGGACCTCGCGGGTGCGTTCGAGCGGGCGGGGGACTACGGACGTCAGACTTGGGCGCGGGTCGAGGGACCCCTGGGCGACTATGACAAGGACCTCCGCGCCAGCATCGCGCATTGGTGCGACGCCGACCGTGCTCACGCGCTGGAGTCTGCCTCCGCGCACGCCTGTCTTGCGGCGCGGCGCGAGCGACTCACGGTCCTGCGTGGAGCGCTCGTCGCCCCGGACACAGAGGTGCTCGCTCAAGCCGTCGTCGCGGTTCGGGACCTCCCTCCCATCGAGGCCTGCTCCAATCCTGCGGGCGAGCCTGACGCCGAAGCGCTCGGCGAGCATCAAGCCGCGCTCGTGCGCACCGACGCCCTCCTCCAGGCCGGGCGCTACTCCGAAGCGCTCGAACAACTGACGCAGCTCGAGTCAGAGCTGCCCTCGGACATGCTTCGGAGTCAGGCCATGGCGCAGCGCGGGTCGGCCCTTCGTCGTCTCGGCCACGCCGCCGAGGCCGTCGAAGCGTTGGAGTCGGCCTTCTACCTCGCGCACGAGTCGGGCGCCGAGCGGGTCGCGTTTAGCAGTGCCATTGAGGTCGGCTTCACGCTCGCCTATCAGCTCGACGCGCTGGAGCGGGCGGCGGAGTGGATCCGCCACGCCGAAGCCGCGATCGCGCGCTTCGACGCAACCCCACGGGAGCACGCCGAGCTGCTCAAGAATCGCGGTGTGGTGCGGCACCTGGCCGGGTCTGCGGCCGCCCAGCATGATCTCGAGGAAGCGCTGGCGCTGTTCGAAGCGTCCGATCCGACGAGTCCGGGAGTCGTAGACGCGTTGCAGGCGCTGGCGACCCTGCATTCGGGGCGCGGAGAGCTCGACAAGGGGCTTGAGCTGTCCAAGCGCGAGGTACGACTGCGGGTGGAGGCCTTCGGCTCCGAGCATCCGAGCATCGCGCTCAGTCTTCACACCCGAGGCGTCATTCGGGCTCGCCTTGGGCAGACCGCCGCTGCGCTCGACGACCTGCGCGAGGCGTTGCGAATCCGACGGCTGCGACTGGCGCCCAATCATGCCGATATCGCCTCCAGCCTCGGTACCGTTGCTGCGTTGGTCCTCACTGAGGGGGACTACGAGGAAGCAAAAAAGCTCTACACCGAGGCGCACGACGTCGCGACCGCCAGCGGCAAGGACTCGGAGGCACGCAAGGCGCTGATGGGTCTGGGCGTCGCTGCGTTTCGCAGCGGAGACCACGACGCCGCGATTCGCCGCTACCATCAGGTCGTGGAGTCGGCGCGCGAGGCCGAGGATGGCGCTGTCGATGAGGTCTACGCGCGTGGCAATCTCGCCAACACCCTCGCGACCCGCGGCAGACTCGATGACGCGCGCCAGGAAATCTTGCGCGCCGCCCAGGCGGGCGAAAAAATCTGGGGGTCGCGCAGCTCCGAGGTTGCGCGGCTACGGAGCTCCCGGGCCCAGATCGAGCTTCTTGCGGGTCACCTCGACCTCGCAAAGACCATCGCCATCGATGCCAGTCGCGATGCGTCCGCCGCGGGCGACCCGGTGACCGCCCGCGAGATTCAGCTCGTGCATGCACAGGTCGAGCTGGCCCAAGGGGCGACGGAGCGGGCGCGCAGCATTGCGCGGGACGTCCTCGAAGCCGCCAAGACGGCCGGCGACCAGCCCAACGCGCTCGGGGCGAAGAAGCTTCTCGACCGCCTGGACGGCGCCGACTGACCACGCGGCGCTACTGCTCACCGAAGTCGATGACGTCCTCCAAGGCGTCCTGTTCATCCTCGGTGGGGATCCAGGTGTCGATCTCGCCAGCGTCGTGGACATCGCTGCGGAGCGTTTCGGTGCCTGTCACGCCGAGTCCCCCGCCTTCGAGTTCCGCCGAGAAGATGCCATCGTCGGACGGGCGTCCGTTGTTGGTGAGGTTCAAGAACTGGAAGGTCGAGTCACGGGTGTAGTCGACGTGCACGGTGCCTTCGTCGTCGAGCCTGACCTCCTGTAGCCAGGCAGCCCAGGCAGAGCCGGGCGCCACGACGAGCTCGGGTTGCGACCACAGTCCCAGCGCGTTGCGACGCGAGCACTCCACGGCGACCTCGTCCATGAAGTGAAGGGGCAGCGCTGGGTCGTCGTGCGCGGCGTACTCCGCCGCAGGATCCGCGTGGTGGTCGATCCGCGTCGCGCAGACGACGAGTTCCCCGGCTTGTGTCTCTATGGCGGAGGCCGTCAAGAAGCCTGCGGGACTCGTGCTGAGTTGAGTCTCGCCCGTACCATCGACGTAGTAGAGGTTGTAGTCGCACGCGTTCGCGCTTGGCCTGACCACGACGCTCCCGGGGCCAGCTGTGTCGCCGATCTCTTGTTCCGGGCCCACCCACGACGGGTCGCACTGGAATAGCGGGTTCTTCGTGGCAAGGATCAGCGGCTCGGGGTCTTGGCTGTTCAGCTGGATGCCGACGCTCACCTTCGACTCGCACTCCATCTTGTTGTCCGAGGAGGAGCATGCCCCGTCGTCGCCACAGGTCGAGCACTCTCCGCAGCTGTTGGTTTCTGCGCAGGACTCGTTTCCGATGAAGCAGTTCACGTGGGCACGGAAGAAACCGACGTTGATCCCTCGGCTGATCGAGGCTCCGACTTTGGTTTCGACGGCTCCAAAGGTGCACCCTTCGTCCTCGCACTCACCCCACTGCTCCGAGCCCCCGACGGTGAGTTTTAGCGAGGCCTGACCAGCGTCTCCGCTCTTGACCGGGATCTTGTGTCGACCGACCTGGAAGTTGGCCTCGCATCCGACGCTCGCCGAGAGGGTGCCGCTGAGCTTGCCCTCCCAGTCTTCGCAGGGCGTGCATGGGCCGCAGTTGTAGCCGTTGTTCTCGGTCGCGCCGCCCCCGACTCCGGCGTCGACTCGCCCCTTCACGGTCGCCCCACATTTTCCGGACACGCTGATCTTCGTCCCGAGAACGTCTTGGGAGAGCTCCCCGTTCTTCGGGAACTTCAGGCCGAAGAATCGACTTGCTTGAATGTGGCCGTTGAGCTCGCCCTCGGTTCTGTCACACGATGCAGTATCGTCGCAGACCGCGACACAATCGCCGTCGTGCTCCTCGCATCGGGTGCACTCGCGAACGTCCTTTGAGCCGCTTCCGCTAACCCCGACTTCCCAGACCGTTCCGCAGACCTCGACTTCGAGGTTGGCTTCTCCCTCGAGCTTGCCGCTCGACCAGCACTCGGGGCAGGTCTCCTCCGTGAGCTCCCCGGAGATGCTCCCGCTCACGGTGCCGAGGGTCGCACTCCCGAAAAGGGGCGGGGCGCACGGAACGCCCACCCCCTCCGGACCCTGGACCTCGAGTGACCCCGCGACATGCGTTCGCTCGGCTGGGCCGCACTCACACCCTTCACAGACCTGGCACTCTGGCGTGTTCAACATCTGGTGGGAGCAAATGCCGCCTGCACAGCTGTCCTGCGTGCACGGGTTTTCGTCGTCGCAGTCGACACCCGCGCACGGACCTTCTGCTTGGCATTGTGCGTCCGTCGCTCCGTACGACGCCAAGCTCACGCACTCGCCCTGGGGTGCGCAGGCCGGTCGGTCCGTCGGTTCGACCACTCCGTCGTCGGGGCAGTAGAAGCTCCCAATCGCGTACCCACTGGCGTCATGGTCGGCGTCCGTGCACTGCGTGCATTCGCCCGTGAACGTAGGCTCGCAGTGCGTGTCGCAGCTTGCCTCGCACTCCGCCCGGAGGCATTCCTCGAGCAACGCGAAGTCCTCGCACGTATCGCCGCAGTAGTACGCACCGCATGCGGCACTTCCGTACTCGGTCCCGTCGCATTCGTCCGAATCCCAGTCGCACCTTCCGTCGGCCTCGCATGCGGCCTCGGTCGTTGCGATGTCGCACGGCGGGGTCTCGTACGGAAGGAACTCAGCGTGAACCGTATACAACCGCGAACCGCTGAAGTCGGCGACGGTGGCCGTGCCGAAGGCCTCGCCCTGGCACGACCCGTGCTCGAAGCTCCCTACGTCGGCTGCCGCGAGCGCAAGCGCTTGGACACACCCCGACACATCGGTCTCGTCCATGCCCGGGTTCTCGCGACTCCACACCGCATGAGACACCCCGAACGTCCAGCTCTTGCTCGTGTCTATTGCGGGGCAGTCGTCGCATCCGACCTGTTCGGGCACCGTCGAATAGTTGCAGATCAATGACTCGGCGTACGCGCCTTCGAAGGCCTCCCACCGCGACAATCCACTCCACTCGGGGTCGTCCGGGTCGAGCTCCTGCAGCGCCTCCATCTCGTCGAAGTCCTCCTGGATCAGTGGCTCTGACAATCGATCGCTGGAGTCGACGACGAACTGGCCGGTCGGGCCCGTGCACTCCACACGCATGCGCATGAAGTCGTTCTCCAACCCGCAGGTGACGCAAGGGTTGAGGAGCGCGCACTCCTGGCATTCGCCGGTCTTGCCGAAGTTCTGCGATACGATCAGGAAGTCCCCAAAGTCGACGACTCCGTTCTCATCGAGATCGTAGTGCGCATTGCTGTCGGTCACGGGCTGTCCGAAGGCCTCCGAAAATCCGAGGAAGTCGCCGAAGTCGACCGCCCCGCTTTGATCGAAGTCGCCCGGGACGCACGCGGTTCGCCGCGGGTTGTTCTCCTGCGCCAGGCCCGACCGAGGTACGGACTCCGACTCTCGGCCGTGATAGCAGGCGGTCGTAGGCAAGAGCAGGCCGGCAGCGGCGATGTGGCGCAAGAAACGGACGTTTCGCCGTCGGTCTTTCGTGGTCGTGGTCGTGGTCGTGATCGTCATCGGTGTTCTGCCAAGCCCTGGGCGGCGAGCACAACGCCCCCACCACTCGTGACTTCCGGTTCCGCGCCGATCGGTTCGCCTCGAAGTGAAAAAAAGATCGAATCGCCCGCGAACCGGCCGGCAAAGGGCCTCTGCAGCCACTTCGCTCGCAATGGCCGGCGGCGCGGTTCCGGCCTCCCGTGAACGAGGCCGTCGATGCTGAGAGGAGCGTTAGGGCATCCCGGGCAGGCCCGCGAGCATCGCGTCGTCGCAGCACAGCATCGGGATGACCCCGTCAAAGCGGCCCACGACACCCCGAAAGTCCACGTTGCCGCTGCTCTGCGCGAAGCCAGTGTCGGTCAGTGCGACGGCATCGCACGTAGCGTCACCCCCCACGACAAACACGTCGTCGTCGACCTCGTTGGCCTCGCCGACCGACATCAGGCAGCTCGCACTGACCGACTCACCCTCGCGATTGGGGTCGTTGGGGGAGGCCACGACGACGCCCTCGAACGAGCCCGTCTCTTCGACGCCTCGCTCAACGAAGACCAAGACCTGCCATCCGTCGTTACCACCCTCCACAAACGCCATGTACGTCGCGCCGCTGGCCTCGCCGGGTCCGGGAGCGGGGTCCTCGAGGTGAAAGCCGCATGCGACGACGTTGGGGTCATCGGCCGAGAGGTCGAGGGAGAAGTCGAGCGCACCGCCAAAGTCCATCGACAGCCAGGTATCCTCGTCGGGGGGCTCGCAGACGCCGCCGCCCCAGCTCGGGTCGCCCTCACCTGGGATGAGCGTCCACGCGCCCGCGTCGAGGCATGCTTCGTCGCAAACCAGAGGCATCGTGACGTCGGCGTCGCCCGACTCGACGGTTCGAGCGGTGGATCCGTCGAGTCCGTAGACCGTGATCTCGACGGTCGAGTCTTTGCGGACCGCGACACAGAACTCGCCGTTTGCATCCGCGTTTGTCATGCCGCCGCCGAGGTAGTCGACCCCCTGTGCAAACACTGTGGATCCCGCGAGTGCGTTGCCGTCGGCATCCTGGGCGCGGCCGCGAACACAGGTTGCGGTGAGGGCTTGGTCTGCGTTCCAAGGCGAAAGGTGTGGCAGCTCTCCGCGGTAAACGCCCGCTTCGAGGTCCAACGTCAGCATCCCCTCTTCGGCCCAAACCCCAGCTTCTTCGTCGAAGCTCCACAGCGGCATCGTCTCGGGGATAACGGCGGGCGCGGGGTCGGGCAGGGGGATCTGGACCTCGATCGTCATGCCGTCTGCGATGTTGAGCTCCTCACCATCTTGCCGGACGGTCACATCGAGCACGCCAAACGTCTCGAGCTGCACGAGCTCCCCCGCTTGGTCGCGCGCGAGTCCGTCTCCCGGGTAGGCATCGTACTCGCCCGCTATCGCGGGGTTGAGTGCGGTCAGATGAACTTGGACTTGGCCCTCGACGACCGTTCCGTCGCCGCGGACGAACGCACCTGGGGCCGCGACGACCGACGCGTTGCGCATCCCGGTCGCGCTCCCGCCGACGCTGGCGTCCAGCATCACGGGTGGGGCTTCGGCGACCATGATAGCGCGCAGCACATTGACGGCGCCGTCCTGGGTGGTGACCCGCTCGTGGCCGCGAACCCAGCCGTCTTTGCTGAGCGTAACGACGGTTGCGGTGCCTTCGTTGGACTGCGTCTCCAACACGAAGTGTCCGCTGGCATCGGTCGTCGTCTCGGCGTCTGGGCTGGCGACCGTGACGTCGGCCAGCGGCTCCCCGGTCGCACTTGTGACGTAGCCTTCGATTGCGGCGATGCCGTCGATGGGCGTGCCGCCCGTGCTCGCACCGTCGTCGCCACCGTCCGCAGAGGCGCCCTCGGTTGCGCCCTCGGTTGTGTCCAGATCGTTGCCTCCGCACGCAACCGCCGCGGTGGTGGAGATCATCAAGCACATGCGAACAAAGCCGGTCATTGTCATCGGGATCATCGACGTGTAGGTGGCTCTCCGATTCAGGCGGAAAGACCAAAAAGTCCAGGGATTTTAGGTGCATACAGCGAACGCTGTAGTCTGAGCCCTCCCGATGCAGCAACCGCTGTACGCAGGCCGATCCGGCCCGGCAGGACTCGGCACGAGCGACAGCTAGACTGCGTGCATGCGGCGTGTCTCGACGGTTGCAGCGCTTACCCTCGCACTCGTCGCCGCGTGCGATGGCAGCCCCACAGAGGCCGGAGCTACGCCCGATGCGCCCGAGGCCATCCCTGCTGCGGCGGCCCCCGCATCCGCCTGCGACCCTGACAAAGTCGCAGCCCTCCACGAGGCGCTGATCGGTGCCGATGCGCGGGCGCGACGCGAAGCCGTCCGCACTGGGCTCGGTGATGCCTGCGCGTTGCCGGAGTTTGTATCCGACTACGTGGCGGCGGAGCGCGGCCAGCGGGGGTTGAGTCGCACGTCCCCGGAGTTTCAAAAGGCGGCCCGGGTGATCTGCCCGGGGGCGGCGGTCATCATGCGGCAAGCCTCTGCGGTCGAGGGCAAGAAGCGAGCGGCCCTGATCTACGATCGGTGCGATTTTTCGCGCTTCGATCTCATCGGGCGTGCCCAGTTTGTCGACCAAACCGACGGACCGCTGGTGCCGTTCTACGCCTACGAATGGATGACGGGCATCGGCGTGCCCGACGACCACGCCAAAGCCATCGCTCGCGGGTTGCTGCTTGCCGATCGAACCGACTGGAACGGCGACAGGCTCACGTTGCCCTCTGCGGACTATGCGGTCGGCCCTGTTCCCGAGACGGTGGCGGTGCGCATTACGAGCAAAGGCATCGTGATTGAGGGCGAACTGCACGTCGAACTCGATTCTGCGAGTGTGCCTTCGGACATCGACAGCATCCTGCTCCCCGTGCTCAAGGAGATGCGGCCCAGGGGTGACGTGGGGGGTCGGCTGATCATCGCCGCCGACAAGGACGCACTGCCGTCTGTGCTGCGGAGCGTGATCCACACCGCGGGGCGTGCTGGGTACTTGGAGTTTGCGTTGCTCGCCGAGCAGGCGCCGATGGTGTTCGGCGCCGTGGCAGTGGGCGAACACGTCGGCAGTTCGACGGTGAGCGGAGCGCCGCGCATGTCCGTGGTCATCGACGCCAAGGGCTACGCGCTGCGCGACTCGACTCCGGCCAGCGGAGAGCCGCAGCTGATCGCGGGGGCCGATGCTTCGAATCCGTGGGACTACGCAGCCCTCGGAGCGTCGGCAGCGGCATTCAAGGCCAAGCACGGCAAGGTCGGTCGAGCGGTGGTCGCAGTCGCCGACGGCGTACCGTATGACGTCTTGCTGCACTCCGTCGTGGGGCTCCGAGGCGAGGGCTGCGACGTCGATGGCACCTGTGTGTTCCCCAAGGTCTATCTGTCCACCGTCGACCTGGCCGAGTCCATTCGGATCGACCCGCGGTTCGTGGGGATGCTGGCCGACGGCACCGGCCACTTCAAAGCATCCCCCTACGGCAGCGTATTCTCGCCTGCAGGTGAAGAGGCCGACGTCTGGGGTGGGCTGACTGGGGAGGAAGTCGGCAGAGCGTACGGCGTCGGCGGAACCTTCGGGAGCCGGGGGAAGAGAGTCCCGCGTGTTCGCCAA
>Ga0316189_10001554_pt1 | contig 22738 bp, 21 predicted proteins | sample LowCovwburrow_MG_FD_204930 | JGI IMG/M metagenome (GOLD analysis project Ga0316189, IMG submission 204930) | Coastal sediment microbial communities from Maine, United States - Lowes Cove worm burrow | ecosystem: Environmental > Aquatic > Marine > Coastal > Sediment | place: USA: Maine... | reverse complement strand
ACCCGGAATAACAACAATGCATCAGGATATTTAGTTTTGATGGTATTGTATTGCTTCATTAAAGGGGTAACCTTCTTTATTTTTTCGATCTTTTTCAAAGCGATTTGAATAACTTATTTTTGCATTAAACTTAACTAAACGAAAATACCAATTTTGACTTGTAAAACTCATCATTGTTGATATGTTTGAAAAAGTTTATGTATCTAAGAAAATGGTTTTTGATACTATGGATTATAGAAACTATTTCTAAAGCCGAAGAATGCGCAAACTAAAGAATGAAGAATTAAACCGATTGGATGTCAATGCTTTCAAAGAAGCTAAGAAAACCCCAATACTATTAATTCTTGATAATATTCGAAGTTTAAATAATATAGGTTCGGTTTTTAGAACTGCTGATGCTTTTTTAATCGAGAAAATATACCTCTGTGGAATAACGGCTACCCCACCCCATAAGGATATTCGAAAGACGGCATTGGGTGCCACAGAGAGTGTTGCCTGGGAATACAGGAAAGACACCTTGGAATTAGTTCTGGAATTAAAAACAGCAGGGTGCAAAGTAGTTTCTATTGAGCAAGCTGAAAACGCCCGAATGCTTGATGAATTTTCAGTGGAAAGTGCTGTTCAATACGCACTGGTTTTTGGTAATGAGGTTAAAGGAGTGTCACAGGAAGTGGTAAGTGCAAGTGACGAAGTATTGGAAATTCCCCAGTATGGCACCAAACATTCATTGAACATAGCTGTGAGTGCAGGAATAGTAGTCTGGGACCTTTGGTCAAAATTAACCAATAAAAAACCCTGATGTTTAAATCAGGGTCTTTCGAGATATAGTTTGAGTTAGTTAGTTGCTTTTTAGAGGTGCTAATTAAGGGAAACCTTAGATTCTACACAAGAAATATGTGAAATATTTCTTAAATCGTTAACTCGATTGCAAAATTTTTAATCTTGTCGATAATGGTATTGTAATCTTCTAAACGGGAAACAAAATCCAATTCACCGACATCGATGATCAATGTGTTTTGTTCAGGATAACTTTTGAAAAATTCAAAATATCCTTTATTTATATTATCCAAATATTCGCGTTCAATGCTTTGTTCGTAGGACCTGCCGCGATTTTTGATATTTTCAAGCAAGCGCTCCGTAGACTGATATAAGTAAACATAGATCCGAGGTTTTTTCACCTCTTTGTACATGAGATTGAAAAGCTTCCTATAGAGATTGAACTCATCTTTTTGTAAGGTGACTTGTGCAAAAATGAGCGATTTATAAATATCATAATCACTCACCATAAAATTCTTAAAAAGGTCAAACTGCGATGTATCATCGGTAAATTGTTGATAACGGTCTGCTAAAAAAGACATTTCCAAAGGAAAGGCATATCGCCCTTGGTCTTCATAAAATTTAGGTAAAAAAGGGTTGTCCGCAAAACGTTCCAATACCAACTTGCCATTATAGTCCTCCGCTATTTTATTGGCCAAAGTCGTTTTGCCTGCGCCAATATTCCCTTCAATTGCGATAAAACTCAAACTTGAAAATAGTTCTTCCTTTGTTTTGTAAAGTTTTAATGAAGTCTTTATAGGCTGATTTTTGTCCTTACATTCCTGTAGTAGATTTCTAGTGTCTTTTCCTAGGATAGGGTGGTACATTTGGGGGGCAATATCGGAAAGGGGTAGGAGTACAAATCTACGCTCCTGAAGTTTTGCATGTGGAATAACCAGATAATCAGATTGAATTATTTCTGCATCAAAATATAGAATATCAATATCTATGATTCTGGCTTCATAGCCACCTTCTTGCAGTCGTTCCCTTCCCATACTTTTTTCTAGGGCAAGGATTCTTTCTAAGGTGGCCAATGGAGTCAAATGGGTTTCAAGGGCCAGACATGCATTCAAAAAATCTGAGGACTCAAATCCCCATGAAGCGCTCTCATAAACCTTGGAAATTGAAATTATATGACCAACTTCAGTACCCAATAAGAATACTGCTTCTTGTAGATTTTGCAAGCGGTTTCCAAGATTGCTCCCTATAGAAATATATGCCTTTTTGAGTTCGTTCATAATATTGAAACAAAGTAAACAAAACAATTTCACTTTGGTTATCTTTGGCCGGTATTAATAATAAGATTGAAATGAATTTTTTAAGAAACCTTTTAGCGGCAATTATAGGGTGCTTAATTGCTTTTGGGATTATGTTCATAATGTTTCTGCTCTTTGTGAGTTTGGTGGGTGGTGCAGAAGATGGCGTTGTAATTAAGGATAATTCTATATTGGAACTGCAAATGCAACATCCCATTAATGATTATGTGGGGAACAATGAAGCCGACCCATTTGCAAGCTTTTTTGGTCGGGCCCAAGGATTGGATGAAATTCTTCATGCCATTCAAGTGGCTAAAACCGATCCCGATATTAAAGGAATCAGTATCAGTAACAATTTTATAATGGCAGGGCTTGCACAAACCCAGGCCATAAGAAAAGCGCTGAAGGATTTCAAGGAAAATGGAAAATTCATATATACCTATAGTGATTTTTATATGCAGAAAGATTACTATTTGGCCAGTGTGGCAGATTCTATTTTTTTAAATCCAGTTGGCGGATTGGATTTCAAAGGACTATCAACCGAAATTTTGTTTTATAAAGATTTACAAGAGAAGACCGGGGTAAAGATGGAGGTGATTCGTCACGGAAAATACAAAAGTGCTGTTGAGCCTTTTTTAGCAAACGAAATGAGTGATGCCAATAGGACCCAAATAAAGGAATTGATCAATTCTTTGTGGGCAACCATGGTTTCTGATATTTCCGACGGAAGGAATATAAGTGAGGATAATGTAAATATTATTGCTGATACTTTGGGCGGTAGGTCACCTAAATTCGCCAAAGCTACGGGGTTGATTGATGATATTTTATTCTTTGATCAATATGAGGGCAAACTCCGAACAGCCATTTCCTTAGATGTAAAAGATGAAATAAATTATGTTTCACTGAATGATTATACAAAGCGTTCAAACAAGAAAACCATTAAAAAAGGGACTGATAAAATTGCCGTGGTTTTTGCACAAGGGGAAATATTATATGGTGAAGGTGGTCCTAATATCATCGGGCAGGGTATTATAACAAAAGCCCTTGCAAAAGCACGGGACGATGATAAGGTAAAAGCCATTGTGTTGCGAGTAGACTCACCAGGGGGGAGTGCCTTGACTTCAGATATTATTTGGCGTGAAGTAGAGCTTGCCAAAGAAAAGAAGCCTGTTGTGGTCTCAATGGGAAATGTGGCTGCTTCAGGCGGATATTATATAGCAGCGGGAGCGGACATGATATATGCTGAGCCGACTACAATTACGGGTTCTATTGGCGTTTTTGGGACCATCCCGAATATCAACGAACTTGCAGCTAATATTGGCATTAATGCCGAGCAGGTAGGCACTAACAAGAATTCCGTTGATTATTCTCTCTTTGAACCAATGACCGATAATTTCAGGAATGTTGTACAGGAAAGTATTGAACAAACGTATGAGACTTTTCTTGAACGTGTGGCTCAAGGCCGAAATATTACTGTGGCACAGGCTGACAGTATGGCCCAAGGACGGGTATGGAGTGGAATTGATGCCAAAAAGTTAGGATTGGTCGATGAGTTGGGCAACTTGGATGACGCCATTGCTGCGGCTGCTGCATTGGCTGAAATAGAATCCTATGGAATAAAAAAATATCCGAAATACAAAACTGGATTTGAAAAATTCATGGAAGATATGAGTGGGGCAAAATCCAAAATTGGAGCGCGTTTTATTAAAGAAGAGATTGGTGAAGAAACTTATGATATCTTAAAGCTAATGAAATCAACTATGGAACAAAAAGGTGTGCAGGCCAGAATGCCTTTTATTTTGGATATTAAATAAAACATGAACCAGAAGGATAAAAAACTAGCTTATAAAATTTATCTGTATCTGGGGGCAATGTTCATTACCTCTTTGGTAGTGTCCAATTTGATCTTTCAAAAATTCTTTTTCTGGAATCCATTTGGTCAGGTAACGGTTTTTGGTGCGCCGCTATTTGAAGTCTCAGTAGGTATTTTACCGTACCCCATTACTTTTTTGATTACCGATTTAATTTCCGAGATTTTTGGCAAAAAGAAAGCCAATCAGATTGTTACGGCTGGTATTTTCGCATCTTTTTTTTCAATGGGTATTGTGCTATTGGCCAATTATGTCCCGGCAATAGAAAATTCTCCAGTGAACAATGAAATTTTCAGTAAGGTTTTTGCGCTTTCGCCCGTTGCAGTTTTGGCCTCAATGTTGGCTTATTTATTTGCCCAGTATGTAGATATTGCAATATATCATTTTTGGAAACGATTGACCCAAGGCAGGCACCTCTGGCTACGAAATAATTTCTCAACATTCTTGTCCCAGTTCATTGATACATATACGGTTGTAAGCCTACTTTGTCTTTTCAAAGTATTACCCTGGAGTATGTTCTATGGTTTGGTCATTAGTGGTTTCTTGTTTAAAGTATTAATTGCCTTCCTCGACACCCCTTTCCTCTATTTCTTCGTATATCTTCTTAGAAAACGATTTGGACTAAAAACAGGGGAAGAAATAAACCTGGAAGTATAAAATATTCCAACTTTCCCAGAGTTATAATTTTAGGTAAACAACTGTTGTAAAATGAAAAAGAAAATTCTAATAATCATAGGCACTATAATGTTGGTTTTTATAGGAATCCTTATTGCTGCACCATTTATATTGGAAGCTAAAATAGGAGATCTCCTAAAAAACAATGTGAACAAGAATGTGGATGCTACCTTAGACTTCGCCGAGGCCAAGTTGAGCCTGATTAAAAGTTTTCCCAATGCCGAGGTTGTGTTAAAAGAGGTCACTTTTATCAATAAAGCTCCTTTTGAAGGAGATACTCTTTTTGCTTCAAAGCAAATTGATTTGAAAATGGGGATAAGCGAACTTTTTAAGGGTGTGGGTGAATCAATTGCCATCCAATCACTCTTGGTTAATGGGGCTCAATTGAATATTAAGTATGATAAGTTAGGGAATGCTTCCTACGATATAGCAAAGTCAACCGAGGATGTGTCAAATAATGGGGAATCTGCTGAAGCTTTTAAGTTCGATCTACAATCCTATCAAATCAGTGATTCCAAAATAGTATATAATGATTTGAAAAGTGATATCAAACTAGTTGTTGATAGTATTGAGCACAAAGGCAACGGTGACCTTTCGTTATCGAAATCAGAACTTGAAACTACTACAGAGGCTTTGGTATCATTTTCCATGGATAGTTCGCAATACCTTAACAACAATAAAGTGAAACTGGATGCCTTGATCGGCATAGATTTAGAACAACTTAAGTACACTTTTTTAAAGAATAATGCAATAGTTAATCAATTGCCATTGGTCTTTGAAGGTTTTGTGAAAATGAACGAAGACAGTCAAGAGGTCGATATCAATTTTAAAACCCCATCTTCCGATTTCAAGAATTTCCTCGCATTACTTCCCGAAACTTATTCAAAAAACATTGAAAATGTAACAACTACCGGAGAATGTATTGTTGAAGGTGAATTCAAAGGTATCGTTGATGAGGATCATATTCCAAAATTCAGGATTGATGTGAAATCGGAAAACGCTTCTTTTAAGTATCCTGACTTGCCTAAAACTGTACGGAATATTAATTTGGATTTAACTGTGAATAATGTAACAGGAATTACAGAGGATACGTATGTCGAGATTAAAAAAGCTTCATTTATGATTGATGAGGATAAATTCAATCTTACTTCCAAAATCACTGAACTTTTCGGTAATACGAAGGTCAATGCACATTTAGATGGTGTTTTGAACCTGGCCAAGCTGTCGCAAGCGTATCCAATTCCTTCAGACATGAATCTATCCGGCATGTTGAATGCCGACATAACAACGGCTTTTGACATGGCCACGATTGAAAAAAAGCAATATGAAAACACCAAAACATCAGGTAAGTTAAAGCTCAGTGATTTTGAATATGACTCTTCTGATTTCCGGAATCCTGTAAAGATCAAAACCGCGGCAATGACTTTCAATCCGGCAACAGTCACTTTGAACGGATTGCAGGGAACCACGGGACAAACCGACTTCAACGTAACTGGAACAATTGAAAACCTATTGGGTTTTATGTTCAATGACGAAAAAGTTGAAGGTGATTTCAATTTAAATTCGAACACCTTTGCTGTCAATGATTTTATGAATGATGAAGCGAATAATTCAGACGGGGCCATTGAAGCTGGGGAGCAGTTGAAAATTCCATCGTTCTTGGATTGTAACATCAATGCCACAGCTAATATGGTTATTTACGATAATCTCAGATTGAAAGATGTAAAAGGCAATTTAAGGATTGTTGATGAGAAAGCTGTATTGTCGAATATGTCTTCATCGCTTTTCAATGGCAAGGTTAACTTTAACGGTGAGGTTTCTACCAAAAACGAGGTTCCGACTTTTGCCATGAACCTGGGGATGGACCAATTGGGTATCGGGGAAAGCTTCAAATCATTGGAGTTGTTCAAGGTCTTGGCACCAGTAGCCAGTGCTTTGCAAGGAAAGATGAATTCAGATATTGTGTTATCTGGCAATTTAAATAGTGATTTCACTCCAAATCTTAAAACCATTACGGGTAAGGTTTTAGCGGAATTATTGTCCACACAAATAAATGCGGACCAAGCCAAGGTGCTTTCTGCCATTGGCAGTAAGCTCAATTTTATCAAATTGGATAAACTTGATTTAAAAGGATTGAAAACCGCCTTGTCTTTTGAAGATGGAACGGTAAAAGTGAAACCCTTTACGATTAAATATGAAGACATTTCAATAAATGTGGATGGTAGCCACACCTTCGACAAAAAATTGAATTACAAAGCAACTTTGGATGTTCCCGCAAAATACCTGGGCGCCGAGGTAAATAAACTCATCGCTAAAATTGATGAAAAAGAGCTTGCTCAACTGACCATTCCTGTCGTTGCTAATATCGGGGGGAATTATAGCAGTCCTCAAGTAACGACCGATTTAACTTCTGGGGTTAAGAACTTGACCACAAAATTGGTTGAAATTCAAAAGCAGAAATTGATCAATAAAGGAAAGGATAAAGCGGGTGAACTATTGGGAGGCATCTTATCGGGTAATTCAACTGAAAAGGATTCGACAACCGCTTCACAACAAGATCAGACCAAAAAGGCAGCGAAAGACGTTTTAGGTGGAATTTTAGGTGGTACTACACAGTCCAAAGATTCCGTGGGTCAGGAGAAAGATTCATTGGCCATTCCAAAAAAGGATCCGGTCAAGGATGCAGCAAAAAGCATTTTGGGGGGATTGTTGGGTACTAAAAAGAAAAAGGATACCGCTAAAACCCAAAATGATTCAATTAACTGATTCTAAGTGAAATATAGTATCCTTCGCTACCCCGTACATTGAAAACGGTATTGTCTTCAAAAATTAGATATTGCCCTTTAATGCCTCTTAGAACACCTTCATAACTTGGTGTTTTACCAAGATTGAGACTTTTTACCTTTTCCGGATATTTAAGAACGGGAAACTCCATATGGGTTTCGTTATTGTTTTCAATAAAATACTCCTTTGCTTCTAGTGGGATAAACGATCTAAGTTTATTACGCCATGCTACCAAATCCTCATCATCAACAGCATTGGTCAACATTTTTCGCCAATTGGTCTTATCGCCAATATGGTCTTTTAATGAAACTTCTGTAATTCCTGCCAAATACCTGTTCGGGACTTCAACTATTTCAATTGCTTCATGTGCCCCTTGGTCAATCCATCTAGTGGGTACTTGGGTTTTACGGGTTACCCCCACTTTTATGTTACTTGAATTTGCCAAATACACAATATGAGGTTGTAATTGTACTTTTTTCTCATAATCCAAATCACGGTCTTCCTTCCCCAAATGGGCAGTACTCAATTCCGGGCGCATGATCCAATCCCCGGCAGAAGGCGTTTCAAAGAAACAGGTCTTACAAAACCCTTGTCTAAAAATAGCTCGGTCTTCACCGCAATTGAGACACTGAAATTTTATAAAATCTATCTGCAATAGCTTATTAAGCACTTGGTTCACGTTTAAAAAATTGTCTTCAAAAAGCATATAATATTGAATGGGGTGTCCCATTTCTGTCTGCATCTTTCGTAACACTCCTTTGTATTGCATATAAGAAATTCTTAATGGATAATCTATTTGAAAATGATAACTATATAAGCTATTTTTAGCCAGCTAAAGATACCAAAAATGCCAATACCTTTATTTAATTCAATTGCATCTTGGTTGTTGAAAAAGCGCTATCACCAGATAGAACTTTTTTTAAAATATCCCGGAGAGGTACAAGAAGAGGTATTGAATCAATTATTGGAAATTGCTGAGGATACCGAAATTGGTAAAAAATACGATTTTGAATCGATTACAAACTATGAAACCTTTAGGGATAGGGTGCCCATACGATCATATGAAGAGATTGAGCCCTTAATTGAGCGCACTAGAAAAGGGGAACAGAATATTTTTTGGCCTACATCAATCAAATGGTTTGCCAAAAGTAGTGGTACCACAAATTCCAAAAGCAAGTTTATTCCGGTAAGTACTGAGGCCTTGGAAGATTGCCATTATAAATCAGGTAAGGATTTGCTTTGTCTTTATTTGAACAATAATGAAAATTCACAGCTTTTTACAGGAAAAAGCCTTCGTCTAGGAGGTAGCAAGGAATTATATCATGATAATGGTTCTTTCTTTGGCGATCTGTCTGCAATTCTAATTGATAATATGCCGCTATGGGCAGAATTTAGTAGTACTCCAAGTAATAAGATTTCCTTGATGAGCGAGTGGGAAAGTAAACTTAAGGCCATCGTTAATGAAAGTACCCAAGAGAATGTTACCAGTTTAGCGGGAGTCCCTTCCTGGATGTTGGTGTTATTGAACAATGTATTGCAGGAAACAGGAAAAGACAATCTGTTTCAAATATGGGAAAACCTCGAGGTATATTTTCATGGAGGTGTTAGTTTTGTACCATACAAAGAACAATACCAAAACCTATTTCCACGAAAAAGTTTCAAATATTATGAAATTTATAATGCTTCCGAAGGTTTTTTTGCAATTCAGGACAGGAACAATGCTGATGATCTACTGTTGATGCTTGACTATGGTATTTTTTATGAATTCATTCCAATGGACACCTATGGAAGTGCTGAGCAAATTGTAATACCGTTATGGGATGTTGAGGTCAATAAGAATTATGCAATAATCATCACCACAAACGCTGGCTTATGGCGCTATAAAATTGGGGATACAATAAGATTTACTTCGACAAATCCGTATCGTATTCGGGTGACGGGACGCACCAAACACCATATTAATGTATTTGGCGAAGAATTGATTATTGAAAATGCAGAGGAAGCACTTAAGCAAATTTGTAAAAAGACCGAAGCAGAGATAAAGGACTATACTGTTGCGCCGATATTTATGTCAGGAAGAGAGAAAGGGGCCCATGAATGGATAATAGAATTTAGGAAAGCGCCGAAAGATTTAAATTATTTTACTGAGTTTTTGGATAATGCCTTAAAATCGCTCAACTCTGATTATGAGGCCAAGCGCTATAATAATATAACCTTAAAAATGCCTATGGTGCATGTAGCCCGGGAAAACTTATTCTATGATTGGCTAAAATCTAAGAACAAATTAGGAGGTCAGCATAAAATACCCAGATTATCCAACAAAAGGGAATATCTCGAAGAATTACTTCAATTGAATAATTGAAATAGTTTTATATTAGAGGATGAAATTATCCCCTATAAAATGATCGCTACTTTCAATTTTCTAATGATTGCTAGCGCTATCCAGGGATTTGTTTTCAATGTTGCTACATTTCTTTCAAGAAAAAAAATTGAAAAACCTGTTTTATTTTTAAACCTGTTTGTTTTCTTTCTTTCACTTAATAATTTGCAATCATGGTTGATTGACAAAGCATTGATTCCTTCCAACTTTTTCTTGGACCATTTTACGATTCCATGGAACATACTCATAGTTCCCATGTTTTATGCTTTTTTAGTCTTTTTCTTGGGGATAGAGAAAAGACGTTATCCGTTCCTTATTACTTCATTACTTCTTTTTATTCTTGCTTTAATTGTGAAGACAATAATAATATTAGGGGTGCATGAACAGCAATTTGATGGTTCAATGATTAAAACCTATAATCTTCTTGAAGATGCAATTGCCCTTGCTTATTCAATTTTTCTATTTGTGAAATCCATTCGATTACTATATAAATATCAGCAGCTTTATCCCGATGTTCTAAAATTTGATAATCTAATATGGATTAAGCGTTTTTTGCAATTAGGGGGGATAGTATTTTTTTTCTGGATAATTGCGGTATTGTTCAATACGTTCTCCAGCACTTTTAATCCACCATATACCTATTATCCCTTGCGACTTTCCTCATCAATATTGATTTATTGGGTGGGATATCAGAGCTTCTTCAGGTACGTGGTTCTAAAGGATAGAATAGGATTGCGAGCTAGTCTTAGGAAAACAGTTGAAGCTGGGAGATTCGAAACTTCCAATAGTAATTTATCAGGCCGAACCAATAAATCTGAAAATACATTTAAACGCATTGATGATTTTATAACTGTCAACAAACGATACCTTGATTCTAATTTGAGTTTGGAAAAACTAGGCGAGGAAGTGCAAATGGGGACGAGTAGCCTTTCCAAATTGATAAATGTGAATTTTGAAGGTAATTTTTCGGATTACATCAATCAATTGAGGGTAGAGGAGGCTAAAAAAGCATTATTAAATGATGAGTTTAGCAATTATACCATAGTGGCTGTTGGTTTGGAATGTGGGTTTAACTCCAAATCAACATTTTATTCCGCCTTTCGTAAAATAACAGGCAAAACCCCTTCTGAGTTCAGAAAACAGGCTAATTAGATTGTCCCAATATTTCCATTTTGGATTATTTTGGACATTTATATTAATACGCTGGCATAGGTTTGTGTGATAACTAAAAAAACAGAAACCATGCAAAAACTTTTTTTATCAATTAGCGACAGTATTTTTAAATTGTTCACTTCGTTGTTGAGCATTCAAGGATTGGGTAATACCATGGCTTTGGTCTTTTTTTTGATGATAGCCCAAGGATATTCACAGCGTACCACTGGCAATAGGGTCTCAAGTAATGAATTAAAATTGAATGCGCTTTATTTACCTGGGGGTTATCCGGAATTATCATATGAGCGAATACTCGGACACAAATCGGCAGTGGGAATTTCGGTAGGTTTCTTTATAGGTTCCTCTGGTCCAAACTATGCTACTGATATGCTAATTTTTGACAAGGCAATTTTGCCTTATTACCGGTATTATTTTGGACAGAGAAGAGCAAACGGATTTTTCTTGGAAGGAAATACTATAATTTATTCCGAAAAGTCCAAAATACAGGATAGCCAAGAAACTGGATTGGGACTAGGTTTGGCGGTGGGTATGAAATTATTTATGAAAAATAATTGGCATGTTGACCTTTTGGCAGGGGGTGGGGTTGGAATTAACAGCAGGGATTCCGACTCAGATTTCTTGAATATTCCTGACATGTATCCTCGACTTGGAATAGCCATAGGCAAGCGCATTTAATTGCAAAATTCGTTTGGATTAGTTTATAAAGTTGTCCTAATCCTTGGGTATGTTTATTCGAAGGATGTGAGTTTACAGATGCACTTGGAATTATAGTGACACCAACGGCATGTTTGTATTTAAAACATTCAAAAAAAGGGGCTATATCGAGGAATTGTTCCGGATAAACAAATAAATGGTGGTTTTTGATACTAAAAGGTGAATTTGTACTTGCAAACTAACTCAAGTCATAAAAAACACTTAATATCATGGCAGAAAGACTAGTAATTATTTCCGACATGTGGGGTGCAAAAAAGGGACTTTGGGTAACCTCCTATCTGGGCTATCTTCAGCAATATTTCAATATTACTTATTATGATAGTCAGCAACTGGCCAATATAGATTTGACCATAAATTCTAAAAAAAATCTACATGAGGCTTTTATAGATGGAGGTATTGATACAGCCGTTGCCCATTTGCTTAAAAAGGAAAAAGAACCTTGTCATTATTTGGCGTTCAGTACTGGAGGCACTATTGCTTGGAAAGCAAACTTGAAGGGACTTCCAATGAAATCCCTGTACAGCGTATCTGCCACAAGAATTCGCATGGAAAACAAAAAACCTAATATACCCACTACATTGGTGTATGGCGATAAGGATGCCAATAGGCCTCCGGACGATTGGTTCAAGAAATTGTCGTTGGACAATGAGTTGATATCAGAATTTGGACACGAACTGTATTCTGATGAAAAAGTCATCAAAAAAGTATGTCTTGATCTTTTGGAAAGCGTGACTACTAAATTAGATCTAATTGAAAAGGGGCGTGTTATACAATTAAGAAACTGCCTTTAATTTCTTTATGGTTTCATACGAAAGCTTATCCTCTGCATAAGGTTTGGATACCTTGAATTCAGTTTCTCCTGTACTTGGCATTTCGAACATGGCATCGGTAAATATGGCCTCACATAAAGAGCGTAAACCTCTGGCTCCCAGTTTATATTCAATAGCTTTTTTTACGATGTAATCCAAAGCCTGTTCGGTAATGGTGAACGAGATGCCATCCATAGCGAATAATTTTTCATACTGCTTAATTATGGCGTTTTTTGGTTCTGTAAGAATGGCCCTTAAGGCTTTTTGATCCAAAGGATTCATATAGGTCAATACAGGAAGTCTACCTATTATTTCAGGAATAAGTCCAAATTCCTTTAAATCCTTGGGAATTATGTATTGCAATATATTAGTCTCATCAAGACTTTCATCAGCTTTTGAAGCACTGTAACCTACAGCTTGCATATTCAAACGTTTGGTTATGGCTCGCTCAATACCATCAAAGGCACCACCTGCTATAAAAAGAATATTTTCAGTATTAACTTCGATGAACTTCTGGTCAGGATGCTTTCGCCCTCCCTTTGGTGGGACATTAACAAACGTTCCTTCTAAAAGTTTGAGAAGTCCTTGTTGTACGCCTTCTCCAGAAACATCCCTTGTTATAGAAGGATTATCACTTTTGCGCGCGATTTTATCTATTTCATCAATGAAAACTATTCCACGTTCAGCCTTTTCAAGATTATAATCTGCAGCTTGCAATAAACGGGTAAGAATACTTTCAACATCCTCGCCAACATAACCAGCTTCGGTAAGGACGGTAGCATCTACAATAGCCAAAGGAACCTTGAGCATTTTTGCAATGGTTTTTGCCATTAAAGTTTTGCCTGTACCTGTCTGGCCAACCATTATGATGTTGCTCTTTTGTATTTCTATATCGTCTTCTTTGGAATGTGGTTGTAATAATCTTTTGTAATGATTGTATACAGCAACTGACATCACCTTTTTCGTGCGCTCTTGACCAATAATGAAGGTGTCAAGAAATTCTTTGATCTCCAATGGTTTTTTAAGGATTAACTCTGAGGAAAGGTCATTGGTTTTTGACTGGTTAGACTCTTCAGCTACAATACCATGTGCCTGTTCTATGCATCGATCACATATGTGTGCATCCAAACCAGCGATCAAAAGATTCGTTTCTGGCTTTTTTCTTCCACAAAAAGAACATTCTAAATTTTCTTTTGCCATATCATTATTGTCTAACAAGAATATTAACGATAGAATTTGCTTTTTGGTTTATTATTTTTAGAAACAATCACCAAATTGTAAGCATTTTGTCGAAATTACTCAATATCTCTTACGAGGATTTCGTCAATCATTCCGTATTTCTTGGCTTCATCGGCTTTCATCCAGTAATCCCTATCACTATCCTCATGAATCTTGTCCAATGTTTGTCCTGAATGCTTGGATATGATTTGATAAAGCTCTTCCTTTAGTTTTAAAATTTCCCGTGCAGTAATTTCAATATCACTGGCTTGGCCTTGCGCTCCTCCCATAGGTTGATGAATCATAACTCGGGAATGGGTGAGACCACTTCTTTTGCCTTTTGCCCCTGCGCATAATAAAACGGCTCCCATTGATGCCGCCATTCCTGTACAAATCGTAGCAACATCTGGTTTTATAAACTGCATGGTATCATAGATTCCCAATCCTGCATACACACTTCCACCTGGTGAATTTATATATATTTGAATATCTTTTGAGGCATCGGAACTTTCCAAAAACAATAATTGTGCCTGTACTATATTTGCCACTTGGTCATTGATCCCCGTGCCAAGGAAAATAATCCTATCCATCATTAAACGTGAGAAAACATCCATTGCAATGGCATTCAGTTGCCTTTCTTCAATGATGTTCGGGGTCATATTTGTTGGGTACATGCTACTCATGATCTTATCATAGTACATGCTACTTATTCCCTGATGGTTAATTGCGTAATTTTTGAATTCTTTTCCGTAATCCATGTGGTTTGTATTCAATAATTTAGATAAAAAAGGTGCCGAAAACAAGGCTTCGGCACCGCAAAGATACTTATTTTAATCAGACATTTTAGGCAATGGAATTTGCTTTTTTGTCTATTAATTATCCGTAAAACTCTTTTACGAAGTTTTCATAGGTGACTTCTTTGGTCTTTAAATTGACTTTCTCCTTATAAAGAGTAATCAATTTTTGGCTCATCAGTTGCTCAGATAATCTTTTGACCTCATCTTGGTTGCCCAAAACCCTTGCAGCGATATTGTCTAATTCTTCTTCTTGGGGATTCAGCTGACCAAACTGTGCCATTTGGGATTTAATGAATCCTTTTGCGAATTCTTTCAATTCTTCGAATTGGATTTGAATATCATTGTCCTTTATGATTTTCCCTTCTATCAATTGGTATCGCAGTCCTTTTTCGGATTTCTCATATTCTTCATTGGCCTGCTCATCAGAAAGAGGTTCTTCACCAGTCATTTGGATCCATTTGGTCAAGAATCCGGAAGGAAGTTCAAATTTTGTGTTTTCAATGAAATACTCAGTTAAATCATTCAATAACTTTTGATCGGATTGTTGCTCGAATTGCTTTTCAGAATCTTCCTTGATTCTATCTTTCAATTCCTTGGCCGAGGTAATGGTATCTTTGCCAAATAGTTTGTCAAACAACTCTTGGTCAAGTTTGGCAGGTTCCCTTTCATTGATTTCATCAATAGTGAAAGACACCTCAATATTTATGTCTTTGGCCTTTTCTTGGGAAATTCCCAAAACACTGGAAAGCAAATAATCTTCTTTGAAAAGACCTTTGGTTTTTAGCGTAACGATATCGCCAACCTTTTTACCTAACAAACTGTTCAAAGCTTTTTTGCTTTTTATCTTGTCAAGTTCCAAGGTGGTTTTGTTTTCGATTTCCTCAGCTTCATTTTTAAAAGTACCTAGAACTTCAAAGTCTTTGCCAACCTCTTTTTTGTTCACCAATTTACCGTATTGCTTTTGTAGTCGCAATACTTGTTCATCGACCATTTTTTTATCGGCGACGATTTTATATAGAGTAAGTGATTTTTTCGTTTTTAAAGGAACTTCAAAAGTTGGAGCCAGTCCAAGTTCAAATTCAAAATCCAACTGGTCTTGTTCCCAGTCAAAATTATCCTGTTGTTTTGGTAATGGGTTTCCAAGAACATCCAGTTTTTCCTCAGTAAGATATTTGTTTAGGTTGTCTTGAAGGAGTTTGTTGACTTCATCAACCAAAACCGCTTTACCATATTGTTTTTTGATAAGGCCCATAGGAACGTGGCCTTTTCTGAAACCAGGAATATTTGCCTGCTTTCTGTAATCGCTAAGTATGCTATCTACCTTGTCCTGATAGTCATCTTTGGTAATGGCAACCTTTACTACTGCATTTAAATCGTCAATCTGCTCTTTTGTGATGTTCATTTTCGTATCTAATTTTACATAAATAAAATGGGATGCAAAAATAGTACAATTTAAATACCCGAGCAAGTTTTTAAGTCACTGGATCTCAAACATTAAATCAGCTTTTTTTGTCCCCTTTCAATAAGGAAAACAAAATCGATTGTAAAAAGGAAAGAAGGAGGCTAAACAGCAATGCCCACCAAATAGTATCTACACTGAATCCGGTAATTAGTCTATCGGCCAAAAGAATGATTATTGCATTTATGATCAACAAAAAAAGACCGAATGTTATAATGGTTACCGGTAAGGTTAGAATAATAAGAATGGGTTTAACAATGAAATTCAAGAGGCTTAATACCACTGCTACAATCAAAGCGGTAGTATAGGTATCTACAGCTACTCCGGGTAGCACTTTTGATAGTATAACAACAGCAAGGGCACTTAGTAAAATGCGTAATAAGAATTTCATAGTATATAGTTTAAATAAAAAGGTACTGGAATGTTCCAGTACCTTTAAAAGTATAAAAATATTTTCTATTAATTAATGTAAAGACCCGTAAAATCCAAAGGATTTACACCAGGTAAATCTGAGCCATACTTGGCGTTGATCGATTCAATGAAAAGATTGGCCAAGAGGGCGTAGCCTCGTGGTGAAGGATGCACGCCATCCAATGAAAAACCGCCTCCTGTACCATAGGTTGCTGTTACGGTACTACCATCTGCCAAAGGAACACCAGTATCCGCGAAGGTATTTAAAAATCCGTTGACATCAACAAAGGCTAAATCGTATTGATTTGCCAATGCTTCTATAAATTGATTATAGGAGGCAAGTGCTGTTGAAACGGCTAGCTGTTCTTCCGGGGTAAGTACCCATTGATCATCTAAAGGCACTGCTACCCCATTGATCGAGGTTGGATTATTGGGATCTGCTAAAGTACCAATTATAGTTTGTGAGGTAAATACCAAAAGATCTTCTGAAGTTGCTTGGCGCATATTAATCAATGCGGGATTAAATGAAGTTAGATCGGTTAGGTCTTCATCTAATAAGACAACTGCATTACCTTCACCGGCGGTAAAAGAAATGGTTCTTTGTGCCAATTCTTCTACGGAAATTAACCCCAACCCTTGTAATTGGGCCAAGCCACCATTATACTGAGCGTAAGCCCCGTTTAATAACGCTGCGGTTCCTTCATCTAAAGGAACTGGATTATGAGGTACAGTAGTAAAAAATGGAATGGATGTTACGTCTGGGATATTGGCTACAATCCCACCGGCGCCGTTAGCTGTAAGTGCCGCTAAAATATCATTACTAATTGAAAATAAAACTGTTGGATCTGTAATATCATTGCTTCCATAGGTTCTAGGATCTAGATTGCCAGTTTGATCCTCGCCAGTACCACCCGAAGTGGCATAGCTCAAAATATCATTGTTGCCAATCAAAAAGGAAAAGAAGGTTGGGTTTTGTGCAACCGCATCTTCTAATACCGTAGCTGTTGGGCTAGAGGCAAATCTTGCAAAGTAAGGGTTTGCTAAACCTAAAGGAACCCCTGCAGCATTACCATATCCTTCGGCTACTAAATGAAAGATTTTAGCACCTGGTACACCCATATTGTTAAACGGACCAGAAAGCGTATTGCTTATTTCAGTAGCCCCTGTTCCAGAAATCGGAGTAGGAGTGGGTGAGCCAGAAGAAAAATCCAAAATTAATCGGTTACCTAAAATTGGAGTACCCCCTAAAGTTGCCCCACCAAGATTATCCGACATAAAGGGTATGTTGAATGGGCCGCCACCTACCAGTGCAAAGTTGCCAGCCAACATATTGGGAAGTGATGCGGTTTGACCATCAATAAAAAGAGCTGCATCAGAATATCCTGAAGTGAGTGAATTACCCACTGCTACAAAGTTTGAAAAATCTGCCGATCCACTGGTATATGTTATCGGGGTCGGTTCAATGGGTGCTGGGTCAATTACGGGGTCATCATCACTACAGGATACAAATAGCAGACCAAAAATAGCGAGTATTGTGAGAAACTTTTTCATTATGTTAGTTTGAGTTAATGGATTATCATACGACAAATCCAAAATTAATTAAAATTATGACACTCGCAATAAATAGGGTAGCAAAATTATGCATGCATAATAAAACAACAACTTTATTGTTGATTTATGAAATTCATCGTCTTGCTAAGAAATTGTGTGGGGTTTTCTGCATGGAGCCAATGGCCAGCATTGTCAATTGTTTCAATCTGCGCACTGGGAAAGTGTCCTTTGATTGTATCGATGTCAGTAGGGACAATATATTCTGATTTGTCTCCCATTAAAAATAGCGTTGGGCCTTTATAAATATCCGAAGAGCTTATGTTATCACCGATTTCACCCATTTTGTCACTTAATACGCTTAGGTTAAACCGCAAACCGAGTTTTCCTTTTTGCACCCAATATAGGTTTTTCAACAAAAATTGACGGATTCCGAAATCAGGAATGTATTTACTTAATTCGGTATCGGCTTGTCCCCTTGATTCGATTCGGTCTAAATCCAATTGGTTCAATCCGTCTATAATATGTTGGTGATGCGGAGGGTAGTATTTGGGAGCAATATCTGCCACTATCATTTTATACATTAAATCAGGATAAGTAAAGGCGAATTGCATTGCCGTCTTTCCACCCATTGAATGTCCCATTATTATGGCATCCTCCAATTTGTATTGGTGTATATAGTGTTTAAGGTCTTCCGCTAGAATATCATAATCAAAATCCTCGGAATGAAAACTTTTACCATGGTTGCGTTGGTCTATAAGGTGAACTTGTAGCCCTTGTTCAGCATATTGCATGCCCAAGGTCTTCCAATTGTCTGACATGCCTAAAAAGCCGTGTAAAATCAATAGTGGCTTACCTTCACCTATGATATTGGAATGTAAGGATTGGCTCATTTCAGTTTGTTCAAGTACATTTTCACCACATTGTCCAATCCAAAATAAAGTGATTCACAGATTAGAGCGTGTCCAATAGAAACCTCCAATAAGTTGGGGATATTTTCTTTAAAATATTTTATGTTATCCAAGCTTAGGTCGTGACCGGCATTAATGCCCAATCCCAAAGTATTCGCCATTTGCGCAGCGTCAATAAAGGGGGCAATTCCGTTTAGGTCACCTTTGCCATATGCTTCTGCGTAACTTTCTGTATAGAGTTCAATACGGTCGGTACCAGTTGCTGCGGCACCTTTGATCATGTTAACATCGGCATCCACAAAAATTGAAGTTCTAATATTGTTTTTCTTAAAAATTGCTATCACATCTTTAAGGAAGTCACCATTTTTAATGGTATCCCATCCAGCATTTGAGGTTATGGCGTCCACGGCATCCGGCACAAGGGTTACTTGGGTGGGTTGCACTTGCAAAACCAAATCAATGAATTTTTGAATAGGATTGCCTTCAATATTATACTCGGTGGCAACAATTTTTTTCAAATCCCGGGCATCCTGGTATCTTATGTGTCTTTCGTCAGGCCTTGGATGAACGGTTATTCCCTGCGCACCAAAAGTTTCAATATCCTTTGCCACTTTTAATAAATTGGGAACATTACCACCTCTTGAATTTCTCAAGGTTGCAATTTTATTTACGTTTACGCTCAGTTTCGTCATAGGGATAAATCAAATCAAAAGAAAGCAAAAATACAAAATAGGCATACCTTTTGATATATTAAATTAGTATTTTGCGTTATAATTAAAGTTATGCAGATCCAGACACACATAATAACAACAATACCTGTCTTTAGTTTAAAGGAGCCACTTGAAAATTTGGTTCAATTTTTTATGGAGAATACCTTTTCACATGTTGCAATTGTTGAGGAAAATAAGTTTTTGGGGGTCTTCAATGAAAATGATCTAGAGAACTTTGAGGTTGATAAGACCATTGAGGATTATAGGTATAACTTGGAATCTTTTTTTGTCGGGAAAGAGGCTAGTTGGCTCGATGTTCTTGAGACTTTCGCAAGGAATGAAGCTAATTTAGTCCCTGTTGTTGGCGATAATCATAAAGTTTTAGGTTACTATAATATTACCGATATCGTTAGTGTTTTTATTAATACACCTTTTTTTACTGAACCAGGTGGAATTTTAGTAGTGGCGAAAGGCATTAAAGACTACTCTTTTAGTGAGATTGTGCAGATCGTTGAAAGCAACAATAGTAAATTCATTGGGGGGTTCATATCTGAACTTAGGGATGAACTGGTGCAGATTACCATAAAGATAAGCAATAATAATATGAATGAAGTAGTGCAAACTTTTAGGCGCTACAATTACAATATTCTTTTTGGAAATATTGATGATCAATTCATAGATGACCTAAAACAGCGATCGGATTATCTTGATAAATATCTAAATGTATAGCGTGTATGAAGGTTGCCATTTACGGACAAACATATCAGGACAATACCCTTGATTATGTTGGGGAACTGATCGATGAGCTCGAAAAGGAATCTGCCACAATTTCAATTGAAGAAAATTTTAGCACTCATTTATCCAAAATACTTAACGTAAGTAATTACCAGATCTTTAGTGAATCAGTTGGGCTTGACAGTTCATTTGATATGTTCATTAGTTTTGGTGGTGACGGTACTATTTTAAGGGCAACCACCTATGTCCGGGATTTGGGAATCCCTATTGTTGGTGTAAACACGGGGCGTTTAGGGTTTTTATCAACTTTTAAGAAGGAGGATGTTAGAAAATTAGTTCAAGAATTTGTGCAAGGTGCTTATACGATTGTGGAAAGAAGTTTGGTCGAGGTAAATGCCGGTACCAAGACAGATGAAATAGGGGATCTTAACTTTGCCTTGAATGAAATCACTGTCAGTAGAAAGGATACTACTTCTATGATAACTGTTGAAACTTATCTGAATGGGGAATATTTAACTTCATATTGGGCCGATGGCCTAATAGTTTCAACACCTACCGGTTCTACAGGTTATTCATTAAGTTGCGGTGGTCCTGTTATTGTCCCCACGGCCAAATCATTGGTTCTTACACCAATAGCGCCACATAATCTAAATGCAAGGCCTTTGGTTATATCTGATGATACCATAATTCGCTTAAAGGTTTCAGGTAGGGAAGATCATCACTTGGTTTCACTGGATTCAAGGATAGCAACTTTGAAAAATGGAACGGAAATCGAAATCAGAAAAGCGGACTTCACCATTAAGATGATAGAATATACTTCAGAGAGTTTTTTAAAAACGCTGCGCAACAAATTATTGTGGGGCGAAGACAAGCGTAATTAAGACCTAAATAAACAATAATTGTCTTCAAATACTGTTTATCATTTGAGAATACCACTTAATTCATTAATCGTCCAAAACGATGAAATGGGGTATATTTGCAAACTTTTATAATTTATGAAGAATTATCTTGTTTTGATTCTTGTTTTACTGTCTGTCTCAATGAGTGCACAGACCTATGAAATTGGGGCATTCGCTGGTGGAGCCAATAATATTGGGGATGTGGGTAGAACTAACTTCATACTACCTTCTGATATTGCCTATGGCGGTTTGTTCAAATGGAATAAAAGTAAACGATATGCTTGGCGTGCTAGCGTAATTTATGGTAAATTTACAGCTGATGATTCAAAATCAAATATGGCCTCAAGACAACAAAGGGGTTATGTTGTAAAAAATTCCATTTTTGAGGCTTCAGCTGGTTTGGAATTTAATTTTGTTGAATACAATTTGCATAAATTGGGTCCAGCCCTAACGCCATACCTATATACAGGGGTAACCTATTTTAGGTACGACTATGATTATATTGATGCAGGTCAGCAAATAAATTTTGGTCAAAAGGATGGTTCCCTTGCAATACCTATGATAGTGGGTGTCAAGAAAAGATTGAACCAATTTTTAATTATTGGGGCAGAAGTTGGCGCTAGATATACATTTACAGATAATTTAGATGCCAGTAATCCCGTAAAATCGAACATTAATCAACAATTGGATGTTGATTTTGGGAATATTTTTAGCGACGATTGGTATGTGTTTTCTGGGGTTACTTTAACCTATACGTTTGGAAGAAAACCATGTTCCGATTGTTTTGAGTAATACTACATGAATACTATTGAAGAAATTAACGACCAAAGATTACCAAGACATATTGCCATTATTATGGATGGCAACGGTCGCTGGGCCAAGCAAAAAGGCAAATTAAGGGTTTTTGGTCACGAGAATGGGGTGCGCACTGTTCGGAGCACGGTTGAAAGCTGTGTTAAAATTGGCTTGGAATATCTTACACTCTACACTTTTTCCACTGAAAACTGGAACAGACCCAAGTTGGAAGTTGATACTTTAATGAGACTTCTTGTTTCTTCCCTTAAAAGAGAACTTAAAACTTTTAACAAAAACAATGTAAGGCTAAATACCATAGGTGATATCAAATCATTGCCTACCAGGGCCTATAATGAGCTTGTCGAGGTTATGGAAAAAACAAAGGGAAACACAGGAATGACCCTTACCTTGGCCTTGAGTTATGGTGCGCGTGAAGAGCTTAAAAACGCCATGCAACAAATTGCGATCAAAGTTAAAAATAATATAATTTCGCCTGAAAGTATTGATGAAACCATTATAAATACCCATCTTTACACGCAAAATTTGCCAGATGTAGATTTGTTGATTCGAACCAGTGGGGAACATAGAATCAGCAATTTTTTATTATGGCAAATTGCATATGCTGAATTATATTTTATTGATGTATTTTGGCCCGATTTTAAGGAGCATCATTTGGTTGAGGCCATAATAAATTACCAGAACAGAGAACGAAGATTTGGAAAAACTAGCGAACAACTCAACTAGCGATATGAAAAGGTTCATATCCCTTGAACTTTT
>Ga0316189_10001553_pt1 | contig 22756 bp, 9 predicted proteins | sample LowCovwburrow_MG_FD_204930 | JGI IMG/M metagenome (GOLD analysis project Ga0316189, IMG submission 204930) | Coastal sediment microbial communities from Maine, United States - Lowes Cove worm burrow | ecosystem: Environmental > Aquatic > Marine > Coastal > Sediment | place: USA: Maine... | reverse complement strand
CGGTGATGATGTGGTGCATGGTGACCAATAAAACCCACTCTTCTTTATCCAACCGCAGCAGTCGCAGCCTTAAAAGAGGACCATGTTCCAGGTCGAAAGGAGCCAGTGATTCACGGTCGATCTCTTCGCGAACCCGATGTGGATTGTCTAGTTCCTGGAATGGGATTTCCATGGGCCGTGGCACTTCTACCCGTTGCAAGGGTTCTCCCTTGTGCTCGAAGAAGACGGTGCGCAGTGCTTCGTGGCGGGCAATGATGCGGTTAACACAGTGCCGCAATACGGCGGGGTCCAGGTTTCCGTGGATGTGGATGGCGGTTGGAATGTTGTAGGCGACCCCATCCTTGTCCAGCTGATGAACCAGCCAGAGCCGTTGTTGTCCGAAGGAGAGGGGAGCGGACCAATCCGGTTCATGGCGGCTGGCGGGAATGACCCGGTTGCGGCGTTTTTGGCTGGCATCTAGACAGCTGCAGAAGGCGGCGAGAGTCGCATTGTCGAAAATGTCGTAGAGGCTGACTTTACAGGAGAAGGAGGCGCGCACGCGCGAAACCAGGTCCAAAGCCAGCAGGGAGTGACCCCCCAGTTTGAAGAAGTTGTCGTCAAGGCCCACGCGCGGCAGCTTGAAGAGATCGGCCCAAATGCTGGCCATCTGGTGCTGAAAGGCCGTTTCCGGCGCTCTGAAGTCGAGGACATTACTTTTGCCAGGTTCAGGCAGAGCAGCTCGGTTGATTTTCCCGTTGGGCAGGAGCGGCATGGACTCCAGGTAAATGAATAAAGCGGGCACCATGACGCCGGGCAGGCGCTCGCTCATAAAGCGACGCAGATCCTCTGCCTGGGGCACCACATCGGCCGCTGTGAAATAGGCGAGCAGGCTTTTCTCACCGCTCGAATTTTCCCTGGCGAATACGGCGGCCCGACCCACGTCCTCGTGAGCGGCCAATACGGCAGCCAATTCGGCCGGTTCGATGCGCATGCCGCGGATCTTGATCTGGTCGTCCAAACGTCCCAGTATTTCCAGGGTGCCATCGGCCTGGAAGCGGCCCCGGTCGCCCGTGTAATACAGCAGGTCGTCGGGGTTATCGCTAAAAGGGTTGCGGACAAAATGTTGGCGAGTGGCCTCGGGATCGTTGAGATAGCCCAGGGTGCGGTAGGGACTACGCAAAACGATCTCGCCAGGTTCGCAGACGGCGGCCCGCAGACCCGCAGCAGTAAGTATCAGGGCCTGGGTTCCAGAGAGGGGAAACCCCAAGGGTTGAATACCGGGCACGGGCTCGGCTGGCACGGTCCAGGCACATTTAATCAGGGTGGTTTCGGTTGGGCCGTAGAAGTTGACAAAGGTGGCTGCACTGCCAAGTTTTTCACGCCAGCGTGCCACAAGCTCTCCGGTTAAGGGTTCGCCGGAAAAAAACAGGTAACGCAGGTCGGAAAGACGTAGGCCCGCAGGTGCATCTTCGAGCCAGAAGCCGGCAAGGGAGGGAACCGTGTGCAGGACAGTGATTCTGTTGTGCGCCAGCCAGGACAGGAGCTGCTGGCCGTCCCGCTCGTCCTCATCGGGAATGCACAGAGCCGCGCCACTACACAGGGGCAGGAACAGGTCGCGAAGAACCGCATCGAAAGAGAGACTGGCTACCCAGGCCACCCGGTCGGTGTGGTCGATGTGGTAGGTGTCGCGTTGCCAGTCAATGAAGTGGGCCAGGCCCAGATGGGTGCCGGCGATAGCCTTAGGCAGCCCCGTGGTACCGCTAGTGAAGAAGATATAGGCGGGCTGATTCTGATCATCAACGGCAGATTCACGACCGCTGGAAGCCGAGTCCAAGGGCGCACCGTTCTGATCGAGCCATAGAACCGGCAGGTCTGTATCCGGTTCTTCCACACCGTCGATACACAGCAGGCAAGCGGCACCGGCCTGGCTTAGGAGGGCCTGTTTGCGGGCCTCGGGCAGACTGGGATCCAGAGTGAGCAGGGTACTGCCGGCGCGCAAGATACCCAACAGGCCGGCTGCTGTGCCAAAGCAGCGGGTGCCATGCAGGGCTACGACCTGACCACCTCGGTCGGACAGGAGACGGGCCACTGCCTTGCTGTCTTCGGCCAACTGGGCGTAGCTCCGCGTTTTGCGCTTCTGGATCAGCGCGGGTCGTTCGGGAAAGCGGGCCGCGACATGGATAAAGGTGTCAATCACCGACGCATATCGGGCTGTCATCATGGGTTTGGACAGATCTGGCCGGCTGAGAAACGTTTTCTCTGTTACCAGACTGATGTCGCGGATCCGTTTCTCGGGGCCCAGCTCTTCCAGCAAGTGGAGAAACTGGGCCATGAAGTTATCCATTCGAGCCGCGCTATACAGGCCCTTTCGGTACACAAGTCTGAGTTGAAGACCCCGTTGCTGCTCCAGCCCGAACAGAGTCATGGCGTACTTGGCATCCTGTTCGGGCACTTCTCCAAAGCTGATGTCCAGGCCTGGCAGATCCAGGTTCGACTCGGGCGTGTTGACCATATTAAAGAGGACATCGAAGACGGGTGGGCCATCCTCCTGGCGTTTATCGGGTAGTTCGTTGATGAGTTTGTCGAAGGGCAGGTCCCCGCGCGCGAAGGTCGTCAGGGCAGTCTGGCGTACCTCGGCGAGTACCTCGCCAAAGGACGGGTTCCCGCTAAAGTCGGTGCGCAGAGGCAACACGTTGAGGAAACAACCCACCAGGTTCTCGGTACGGGCATGGCCGCGACCGGCCGAGGTGACGCCGATAATGACATCGTCGGATCGGGTGTGGCGAGCAAGAAGCAGTTTGAAGGCGGCGAGTAGGGTCATAAACAGGGTAGAGGATGCGGCCAGGCTGAGGGTCTCGAGCCGGGTCCTGAGCGCGCTCGGCAGAACCAGGGTGCTGGTGCCAGAGCGATGGTCATCTGGGTTCTCCCTATCCGGGGACAGGCGCAGTACGGGAGGCATGTCGGCGAGTTGGCTCTGCCACCAGGCGAGCTGAGCGGCAGCGGCACTGCCCTCGTACCATTGGCGCTGCCAGACAGCGTAATCGGCGTATTGAATGGTCTGCTCGGGTAGTTCGGCATCCCCATCGCAGAGTTGTGCGCTATACAGGCACGATACCTCGCGGCTGAGGATGGCAACCGACCAGGCATCGGCAATGATGTGGTGCAAAATAAGTAGTAAAATATGGGAGGTTTGGTCTTTTCGCAACAGGGAACAACGTAGAAGCGGACCCTGATCCAGGTCGAAAACAGTTGAACCCACCTGATTCTCGATCAGAGCGGCGGCCACGCACTCTGGGGCTGAGGTGGCGCTCAAGTCGAAAAAGGGCAAGACGACCTCTGAGCGAGGGTGAATGATCTGCAGCGGAAGATTGTCACGAATCTGAAAACTGGTGCGCAAGATCTCGTGGCGGACCACAAGCAGGTGCAGCGTTTCTTCCAAGGCCGAGGTGTCAAGGTGGCCTGAAAAGTGCAATGCGGCCGGCATATTGTAGCGGTTACTTTGAGAATGAAATTGTTGCTTCAACCAAAACCCTTCCTGTATGAAGGAGAGTGGCAGCGGGGTTTCAGGCCTGCGGTCCACGGGCAGTAGTTCGGGACCGTCGCGTGTGGTCTCGGCCCCGTCGATATGGGCGGCAAGCCCGGCCACGGTGGGGCGTTCGAAAAGGGTGCTCACGGGCACATTGACGCCGTACGACTCACACAGGCGGGCCACCAATTGGGTCGCCAACAGGGAATGGCCACCCAGTTCGAAAAAGTCGTCGCTGAGTCCTACTTCAGACACGCCCAGCAGGTCCATCCATTCAGCAGCCAGGCGTTTCTCGGTGGCAGTGCGTGGCGCCAAATAGGCCCGTAGCGGACTGGTGTAATCGGGTACGGGCAAGGCCTCCCTGTCGATTTTTCCGTTGGTTGTGAGTGGGAATTGGTCCAGCATCACAAAAACGGCGGGCACCATGTAGGCGGGAAGCAGGGAGGTCAGGATGGAACGCAGCTCTTCAGTATCCGGCGTTTCCCCGTGTTCTGGGGCCAGATAGGCGGTGAGCCGCTGGTTTGGATCTTCGCGAACGAGGACAAGGGAACGAGCCACGCCGGGACAGCGGTCGAGCACTGTTTCTATCTCGGCGAGCTCGATGCGGAAGCCGCGTAACTTGACTTGATGGTCTGACCGGCCCAGGAAGGCGAGCACGCCATCGGCCAGCCAGCGAGCCCGGTCACCGGTTTTGTAGAGGCGCTTGCCCGGAACGGTGGCGAAGGGATCCGGCACAAAGGAGATCGCGCTGATGCGGGGTCGATGGAGGTAGCCCCGGGCCAGTCCGGCACCAGCCAGGCAGAGCTCGCCAGGAACACCAATAGGCAGTTGGCGAAGGTCATCATCCAGAACATAGGCCCGGGTATTGGTGATGGGCCGACCGATGGAGGGTGGCTCAAGGATGGCGGCCGGAACAATAGTATGGGTTGAGTAGGTGGTATCCTCGGAGGGGCCATAGAGGTTGGTGACCCGGTCCACCCAAGACAAACTGTATAACGCATCAACAATGAGCCTGGGCAGGGGTTCGCCGGCCAGGTTGACATAGGTGGCGGTATGGGGAATTGCTTCAAGGCGTAATAGCTCGGCAATGGCGGAGGGCACGGTATTGATCAGGGTCACGCCGCGAGGCCCATCAGATCCGGCCAATTGCAGTACGTCTTTGACCAGGAACAGGGTACCGCCGTGACAGAGGGGGCCGAAGATTTCGAAGACGGAGAGGTCGAAGTTAACAGAAGTTGAGGCGAGCGTCCCGGCCCAGGCTTCTTCGGGGAAAATGGTGCCGGCCCAATCGATCATCTGAGATACGGCTCCGTGCCGAACTGCCACGCCCTTGGGTCTGCCACTGGAGCCGGAGGTGTAAAGCACGTAGGCCAGTTGTTGGGGATAAATGTGGCAATCAGGGTTAGCCGCATCCGGGCTTGAGTCGCTCATGCTCGGGTACAGGATAGGAACATTGAGATCAAGACGTTGACCCTGTTCGGGTCGGCTGATGAGCGCAACCGGGCGGGCATGTTCGCACATGTGGGCCAGGCGATGGTCCGGATAGCCTGGGTCCAGAGGCATGTAGGCCGCCCCGGACTTGAGCACGGCCAGTAGGGCCACGATCAGGTCGGGTTCGCGCTCCAGGCAGACACCAACCAACTGCTCCGCGCCCACGCCCAATGCAATCAGGCGACTGGCCAATCGATTGGCATGGGTATTGAGCATTTCGTAGGTGATGGTTTGTTCATTATAGACAAGGGCTTGATGGTCGGGGAAATGGGCGGCCTGGGTTTCAAAGCGTCGCGGGAAGCTCTTGTTGGGCACGGGCCCCGAGGGGCCCGCCCAGGCCGCAAGCAGACGTTCCTCTTCGCCGGACAACCAGGAGAGGTCCCGGAGCGGCGTTTCGGGTGCGCTGACCAGGGTTTTCAGCAATACTTCGAAGTTGGTCGCCAATCGCTCGATCGTGGCGTCGTCGAAGAGGTCTGTGTTGTATTCAAGGGCGGTCATCAGGCCATTGTCTGTCTCCGCAGCGACCAGGGTCAGGTCGAACTGGGCGGCATGGTTTTCAAGGGCAATGGACTCAAGTTCCAAGCCGCCCAACTCGGCCCGACTGCCCCCCTGGCCAAGAGCAAGGGTGGCGACTTCGTGTAGCCGCTGTGCACTCTGCAATACAAACATCACTTGGAAGATGGGCGATCGGGTGAGATCGCGTTGCGGCTTCAGGTCTTCGACCAACAGGCTGAAGGGATAGGCCCTGTGCGCCAGCACGTTCAAGACTTCGCGCCGCCCCCGGCCAATCAGGGTCAGGAAATCCGGTGTTCCGGACAGGTCGGCCCGCAGACAGACCGGATTAACGAAGTAACCGATCAGATCGTCTTGATCGGCGCGGTCCCGGCCAAGGGTGGGTGATCCCACAATGAAGTCCAACTGGCCGGTGTAGCGGTGTAGAAGGACCTGGAATGCGCTCAGCAAAACGGTATACAGGGTGGTTTCGCGGGCCTGGGCCAACTGCCGCAGTGCATCCAGCAGATCGGGCGGCAAAAGATTGGGCAAAGACGCGGCGCTGACGGTTTGCAGTTTGGGTCTCGGGTGGTCCAGGGGCAGGTCCAGGGTCAGTGGTGCCCCCTGCAAGTGTTCGGTCCACCAGTCACGCAATTGTCTGCCTTCGTCGGTAACCGGCAAATTGCGCCAGCGGGCCACAAAATCAGCATAGGAACTAGTCAGCTCCGGTAGTTTCCTGCTATCTCCGGAATAGTAATGGCGCAATTCATCCATGAGCACCAGGTAAGACCAGAAATCGGCGGCAATGTGGTGCAGGTTGATGAAGAGGATCCGACCACCCGTGCCCAGTTCGAGTAACTTGATTTCCAAGGCGGGTCGAAGGCTCAAGTCGAAGGGACGACGGGCCAGATGGTCCAGATAACCCTCGATGCGTGCCGGATCCCAGGCGGTGGTGTCAACCACCTCGAAAGGCAGATCCAAGTGCTTGTGGACTTCTTGCCAGATACGCTCGCCGTCCTGATGGTAGGTGGTGCGCAGGGATGCATGGCGGTCAAAGATGGCCTTGAAAGCGTTGCGCAGCGCGTGCACGTCCAGTCCGGAACGGATTCTGACCGCGTGGGCCAGATTGTAGGCGCTGCTCTTAGGTGCCAGGCGATAGAGAAACCACATGGCCTGCTGATTATGGGAGAGGGGGAAAACAGACTGGGTGACGGGAGGCGCCAAAACGGGCGCGGGTTCCGGTTCTTCCAGGATCGCGCTCACGATCTCTGAAATACTGTTGCCCTCCAACAGTCGCGCCATGGGCAGAAACAGGCCCAACTCTGTTTCCAGGGCATTTTGCAGCTCCACGGCACGCAGGGAGTCTAGACCGAAAGAGGTCAGAGTGCGTTCGGAACTCAGTTCGTCCGGATTCACTCGCAGCATTCGTGCGGCACGGTCGCGAAGCCAGGCATAGAGCATGCCGGAGCGCAATTCTGGACTGGCGTTTAGCAGGGTATCACGATCCAGCTCAACCCGTTTGACCCCGGCGGTTTGCAGTACGCTGTCGCTCAAAACGGTCAGGGTACCTTGCAGGTAACCCAGGCGGGCTGCGTAGCGCATCACCTTGCCGCTCGACGTTTTAGGCAGGGAACCGGCCTGCAAGAGGGCGACCCCGTGTAATTGGAGTTCGTGTTCATCTGCAACAGCGCCACGCATGGCCGCAATCGCGCCCTCGTGGTCCAGGTCCTTGGCTTTGCGGCGCGCTATCTCTTGCACAAGGACGATCCGTTCCTCGCCCTCGTGGTCAATGGAAAAAGCGGCGCCCGCATCGGGAGTCAGAGCCGGGTGGCTGGCGGCGGCGGTATGTTCAATATCTCCAGGGTGATGATTGCGCCCGCGTATAATGATCAGATCCTTGAGTCGGCCCGTGATAAACAGCTGATGACCGTCGCTAAAACCCAGGTCGCCGGTACGCAGAAAGGGTCCGGCATTGTCCTCGGCAAGACGGGCGCCAAAGGTTGCCTGGGTCTGCTCGGGACGGCCCCAGTAACCCAGAGCCACATGCTCGCCACTGACCCAAATCTCACCGATGTGACCGTTGGGCAAAAGACGTCCGGTGTCGGGATCCACAATCTCCAGCCGACCACTGTCATGGCCAATGCCGCAGCCCACCACAGGCACGGAAGCGGAATTATCGGGATCGGTGGTTTCGGCCCTGTTATGGGAAAGGGCGAGGCGGTCAAGGTTAAGCAGGGTTGGGCCCACGCCTGGCAGGCCACCACTTATGAGCAGCGTGGCCTCCGCCATGCCATAACAGGGATAGGTGGCTTTTGCTTGGAAACCCACGACGCCAAAGGTTTGTGCGAAGGCTTTTAGGGTTTGTGCCCGAACCGGTTCAGCGCCGTTAAAGGCCAGGCGCCAATTGCTTAGGTCCAGCACGGCCAATCGTTCGGCACTGGCCCGAGACACGCAGAGCGCATAGGCGAAGCAGGGACCGCCGGCAATAGTGGCCTTGTAGTGGGAAATCAGCTCCAACCAGGAGAGTGGGTCGCGAATGAAAGAGACCGAGGGCATGATTACGGAGAGAAAACCCTGGTAGAGCGGGTTGAGCACTGTGCCGATGAGGCCCATGTCATGGTACAGGGGCAGCCAGTTGACGGCTATGTCTTGCGGCCGTGTGGCGAATGCCTTGCTAATGGTTTGCTGGTTGGACAGCAGATTGCCATGGCTGATAACCACACCTTTGGGCTCGCCGGTAGAGCCGGATGTATATTGAAGAAAAGCCAGATCAGTAGCTTTCGGCGTGGGCGCGGTATTTTCGGGTCCCTCGGAGAGGTGATCGGTGGCCAATAGTTCGGGCATCACTTTTTCGTCGTGGGCAGAGAAGATTTCGGCGATGCCTGGCCGTTGTTTTTCGGTGGTAAGCGCCAGTTTGGCGGCGCAATTCTCGAAGATGCTGGTCAAGCGGTCCAAACGTTGGTTGGGCCTGGGCGGGTAAAGCGGAACAGCCACCAACCCGGCACGAAGACAGGCCAGAAAGGCCACGATGTAATCCAGGCCGGGAGGGTAGACGAGCACAACCCGATCACCCGCTTGGGCGTGTTCGGCCAGGTGACCGGCAACCATTTGGGTCAGGCGGAAGAGTTCGGCGTACGTGAGCACACGCTCCCGACGCCCTCGGTCTTCCAGGAAGATGTAGGCCCGCTTCTCGGGCGTGTGTTTGGCCCGTAGTCGCAGTACATCTACCAGGCTCCGGATCTCACCTAATTTGGACAGAGCCTCGAAATCGAGAGATTCGTAGCCGTCCGTCATGCAATTCTCTCCTGGTTTTCATCGTGGGGTCTCTTGAATTTCCTCACCTTTGCGAGTCCTGTGCAAAATAAAGTTGCGTCCCAGAACGAGTTGAGCCCACATGGCAAAGTCGGGCCCCCATGCATTAAGGCGAACGGAAACAACACCTGGGTATTTTACACCCGATTCGACCCTTTTTGCCACGTTTTGCTTCGTGGGGCAGCAATTCAAGGCGGGGGCGGTAGGTGCCATAGTTTCTGTGGTTTTCGTAGGAATAAAGCATTATAGACGGACCACTTGCCATTTACCTGGTTTACAGAGGAGTGGCCATTTGCTGCGGGTTCAACCCGTCTTTGCAAAGATTTTAGGCCAACAAAGCAAGCCGAACAGGTGCGGAGGCGTTGGCGTTCTAGAATAAGTCCAGGTCCAAGTCACCGATCTGGGAGAAGGCCGACATCAAGGTTTGGGTGATCGGGCCGATGGGATAGCGGTGTTCGTCGAGGCAAGACACGGGAAGAATATCGCGGGTTGTGGAGGTTAGAAACACTTCCTCGGCTTCTATCAGCTCTGCCAGGTGGAACAATCCCCTGTGAACAGAAAACCGTGCCTTTTCTGCCAGATGAATCGCCAATTGACGGGTTACTCCTTTGAGAATCCCCGCTCCCAGAGAAGGGGTGAACAACTCCCCTTTGCGGACCCAAAAGATATTACTGGTAGCGCATTCGGCGACCTGGGCATCTCCATTAAGCCGAAGGGCCTCGTGACAGCCGCGACGGCGCGCCTCTTTGACCGCCCGAATATTGCCCAGATTTACCGGTGATTTGATGTTGCCCCGTTCATCGATCTCGGGTTCCAAGGTGCAGATACTCACTCCATCGCGATACAAATCAGGCGAAAGGGGCTGGAGTTCCTTGCCTACGATGATTCGGCAGGGGTCTTTACAGGCGACAGGACTTAGTCCCATATCACCGATTCCGCGGGTGATCACCATGCGCAGATAAACCTCGGGTGTGCCCACCAGGCGTACGGTCTCTTCCAGCTCGGAGAGCAGGAAGGCATCTGACCAGAGGACGGGGATCTCGACCTTTTCGGCACTGTAGCGCAAGCGGCTGAGATGGGGCAGGGCGGCAAACAATTTTCCGTCCCTTGTCTTGACAACCTCGTACACGTTGTCCCCGTAAAGGAACCCATGATCCAATACAGAGATACTCGCCTGCTCACTGGAAACAGGCTCACCGTTGATCATGATAGAAACCAAGAGCACCCTCACCCGAACAATCTGAGACGAAAATGGTTCCCGTCTAGACTGGATTCTATCGGATTGGAGTGGGTAGTGGGAAGCGGTTTCTTCAATCAGCCAATACAGGAAAACAGAAACGCCCACAAAGAGATGTAAACAGAAGAGACACTCCTTTACGAGTCCGAGTTCTCTGCCGCCTTGTCGCAAGACTCAATTACTAACCCGTTGAGGATTTGCGTGTAATAATTATCTTCATTGATAAGAGACGCCAACGACATTGCTTTTCTCCTCAGGGCCGCCAGGGAATCTGGCTCCAGGGCTTGTTGACAGAGGTCTTGCCAGATCCTATCCAAGAATTTGAGTTTGGATTCTTTTTCTCTGCCACGATAAAAAATGAATTCCTGGTCCGAATGCCTGCTTAGGTCTGATCTGGCGACAAACCCCAGAAATGGCTGTCGTTGGTCCTTGTTCTCATAGACCATGAGAAAGTGAATATTGGCGGCAGATGGTGGTATATATTTGAAACCGATGTTTTCCAATTGGGGGATTTCGGCATCTGGGCCAACCAGAAACTCCGAGCGACAATTGGCCAACATCTCAAATGTCAGGCCGGGAAACAGCGATATTGCATTGTTGCAGGTGAAACGGCTGACACCGCGCAGAACCATATCACTTTCGTTTTTGAGCACATCGCGCAGGTACTCCGAGTAGAGATCAATGTCGATAACCTCTTCAAAACGGACGAAGTTCATTTGCACCAGACGCCGCGGACCGGTTGCTGTTGCTTCTTGGATTTTGACAATTTCAAAGGAACGGTCCGGCTGGCGTTGCAGTTCCTTGACGGCCTGGTTGATCGCTCCTTTGACCGGGTCTCCGGTGCGTTGCAGGTGACCCTTGACCTCCAAGAGATAGGAGGCCAGATCTTCTTCAGTGACACGCTCATAGAGGTGTTCAAAGAGGAACTCGAGGGCTTCGTATTGAATGCCCTTTGATTTGCGATTACGGGGCATGAGGTCACGAACCGCCTGCCACGAGTCCAATTCAATCTGGGTTCTTTTCTTAAGGATGCGATTGAGCATATCTTGACCTCACAATCGAATTATAGGTCCGATAGGTGAAGATTTCCAGAAATAAACTTATATTTTTATAAACTTTCCTATGAGAAATGGCGTATCCTATTCCCTGAGCGATGATCCGAGTTGGATCTTCCAACTTTTTCCAGCAGCACAGACGACCTGACGGAGGGCGATTCCCGATTTCTTTCAGTGCGTGACACCGGCAGAATTCGGCTATTCCAACCCCACTTTTTCCAATCACAGAGCAAGCAGCATGTGGAAAAGTATGAACATAGCGATCACCTTTGGCAGCAAGCGGGGCTGATTTTCAAGGAGAGTTTTTTTATGACCAACCCTGGCGGGTCTTCACCCTTACAACGTTTTCTGGCAAAGGAATCATCTGGTGGGATTATACTGGTGATCGCGGCGGTAGCGGCGGTCGTGATGGCCAATTCGCCCCTAAAAGTCTATTACGATTTTTTGATCGACACGCCTGTGGTCGTAAGCATCGGCGCCTTGGAGATTTCCAAACCCCTGCTGCTGTGGGTGAATGATGGACTCATGGCAGTTTTCTTTTTCCTTGTCGGCCTGGAGTTGAAACGCGAATTTTTGGAAGGTTCTCTTTCAGACCCACGTAACATCGTCCTGCCGGGATTAGGCGCTATCGGCGGGATGTTTCTACCCGCCCTCTTCTATCTGATATTCAACTATAAAGATCCCGTGGCCGTCAGTGGCTGGGCGATTCCGGCGGCCACTGATATTGCTTTCGCGTTGGGGGTGTTGTCGTTACTGGGCTCACGGGTTCCCCTGAGTCTAAAGGTGTTTCTAACATCATTGGCGATCTTTGATGATGTTGGGGCGATCCTGATCATTGCCTTTTTCTATACCAGCAAGATCTCGTTTATAGCATTAGCAGTGGGTGGCGCTTGTTTAATGCTGCTGGCCTTAATTAACTACCGTGGCTATTCGGGTAAGTCACTGTACATCTTAATCGGTTCGATGATGTGGGTGGCATTTCTCAAGTCCGGGGTCCATGCAACCCTGGCCGGTGTCCTGTTGGCCATGTTCATTCCCATGCGAGCGGTTGGGCAGCCCGTTTCACCACTGAAAAGCCTGGAGCACGACCTTCATTCGACAGTAGCCTTCGTCATTCTTCCCGTTTTCGCCTTCTGTAATTCGGGGATCAACATCATGGGTATAGGAATGGACGAACTGCTCCACCCGGTGCCGGTGGGCATCGCTATCGGTTTATTCGTGGGCAAACAGATAGGGGTTTTCTTCATGTGCCTGATTGGCATCAAGTTGAAAATCACCAGACTGCCAGAGGGCGTCAACCTGACCCAGCTTTATGGTGTATCGGTCTTGACCGGAATTGGCTTCACCATGAGCCTGTTCATTGGCGGCCTGGCCTTCGAGGAAACCGGCATTAACATGGTTTTTGACGAGCGGTTGGGAATCATCGTAGGCTCTATTCTCTCGGGCGTTATGGGCTATTTAATATTAAACGCCGCCTCCAAACCCAAGCAGGAAAAAGCCACCTAAGTAACTACGCGTATCGGTATTTCCAGGGTCTACACCAATTTGGCCTTCAACGGAGATGCCAGGTGAAGCCTGGCATCTTCAGCCAAGCTGGTTCCCCCGTACAACAAATTGATGACCTTGGTTTCTAACGCGTTCACTCAATAGTTACCTGCTGTCGTCATCCAAACCACCTCTCAAGACCTCAATGAAAACAGCTCTTTCATTGTATGCAGCTGGTCGGTTTCATGCAAAGGAGTCTTCTCCGAGGCTCGGAAGACGCGGGTTTATTTGAAAGTGGTCTTCTCCGAGGCTCGGAAGACGCGGGTTTATTTGAAAGTGGTCTTCTCCGAGGCTCGGAAGACGCGGGTTTATTTGAAAGGGGTCTTCTCCGAGGCTCGGAAGACGCGGGTTTATTTGAAAGTGGTTGTCTCCGGGGCTCGGAAGACGCGGGTTTATTTGAAAGTGGTTGTCTCCGAGGCTCGGAAGACGCGGGTTTATTTGAAAGTGGTTGTCTCCGAGGCTCGGAAAGCATCCATTTATTTGAAAGAGGTTGGCTCTCAGACGCGATAACAGAATTCAATTTTGGGTCGCCCCGCCGCACATCGCGATTGGTAGAAATGCAGTTGGTGCCGTCGGATTGCCATATCTACAACTCAGACTGCCCTGCTGGCTTCTCTGGTTTGTCTCAGACGAGGGTGATTTAGGAAGCACTGGCGACTGGGGTGTCATGAAAATATCTTCCCTTGTTGTGGCCCTCTCAAACTCAACCCCCTATATACCATAAACGTTTTTCTGGGCATCTTTTAAATATTCTTTTTGCATAAAAAAAGTTTTTTAGGGCCTTTTTGACCCTAATTGCGCTACCTGTCTCTTGGAACCTCCATGATTTAATGGGTTTATGTTTCTGTGAAATAGCGGGTCCGATCGAAAAAAATTTTTTTGGTGTGAAAATATTTTTAAAAAAAATAAAAAAAAACGTTTATGGTATATAGGGGGGTTTGTTTCGGGCGGTACTGTTTTCCAGATTGTGGTGGTGGGTGTTATCGGGTCCTTTGGTCTGGGGATGACCCTTCCAGAGCGGTGTGACAGGCGCGGATTCGTTCGAAGATTACGATAACTCCTTGCCGGCCGCCTCGAACGCGCAATTTGGAATTACGTTACTGGGGGCGCAATGGAAAATGAAAATCAGGGAACCCACCTTTCTTGGGAGGCAATACCAGAAGGTGAAGCCAGGACCCACAGGAGAAGCTAGGGTATGGGATGCGGAGATGCCAGGCCAGGGTTATTTTCAAGTTGCCCAAGGAGGCTGTCTTTGACCGGGCCCAAAAGGTGGGTGTCCTGGCTTCCCTCCACCCAACCCCAAAGAAAGGTGGGTGTCCTGGCTCCCCCAAATTGAGCGTTCGAGGCGGCTGACTAACTAAGCAAGGCGTAATGGCTCTACGCTGGAACCAATGAACCAGCGCCACTGTTCCGCTTGAACACCTGAGATCACTTAAGAAGTTATAAGGGCTGTCCATTTCCAAAATGAGAATTCCTGGATGAAGAATGGAGGGGTTTGACCGGTATCAGTAAAAATGTTAAGAATGGCACCTGGGATGGTCTTCGTCCCCAGCTTCGACCGCAAAACCGAAGCTTATATTTTCCTGGAGCCCGGCCTTGAACCCAATCGAACTGAGCGAAGATGACCTTCAGACCTACCAGCGCGATGGAGTGGTCTGTCTACGAAACGCTTTCGACGCCTCCTGGATAAGCCTGCTGGCCGAGGCCGTCGAACAAAACATGGCTGAGCCAGGACCTCATGTGAAGGTCTATACTGCTGAAAACGAACCGGGCCTGTTCTTCGGCGATTACTGTAACTGGCAGCGCATCCCTGGCTATCGTCGCTTTGCTTTCGAAAGTCCGGCCGCAAGCATTGCCGCCCGTTGTATGGGCTCTCGCAAGGTTCATTTCTTTCATGAACATGTTTTGGTGAAGGAACCCGGTACCCCGAATCCTACGCCCTGGCACCATGATCAACCTTATTGGGTTGTTGATGGCGATCAGGTCTGCTCCCTCTGGCTACCATTGGATCCGGTCCAAGCCAATAACGCCGTCTCTTTTGTCGCGGGCTCTCACCGTTGGGGCAAGTGGTTTACACCAACACGTTTTGTCGATGGTAAAAACCACGCCGGTTCCGTGGGCGAACAGGTCCCCGATATTGACGCCAACCCCGACTGCTATGACTTGCGCAGCTTCGCGATGGAACCCGGTGATTGTCTTGTATTCCACGCCCTTACACTGCACGGGGCACCCGGCAACATCTCGCTTGAACAGCGGCGTCGCGCCGTGGCCACCCGCTGGACAGGCGATGACGCCCGTTTTGCCCGTCGCGATGGTTACATGTCTCCACCTTTCGAGGAAGTAACCCTGTCATCAGGTGACGCCATGGATTGCGAGACATTCCCCCTTGTCTGGCAAGCTGAACAGTATTCCCGTCCGTGAAAGAGTGCTATGGCACCAGGCTTCGTCTTCTGGAATACTGATACACAATGGCTCCATCCTTGTATCAAATTAACGATTCTGGCCCGTATGGAAAAAAGGCCGCGCGTGAGGCTTGGGCCGTCACGCGCAGCTCGAGGGAGAAAAAAGTCGGGGAAGGTAAAAAGGCCTATTGAATCGCGTAGACAACCCTGACGCTGGTACCGATCTGGTCCTGGCCCGGAGCGATGGACCTATAGGCATCCTCGGTCTGGGTGGTCGTATCTACACTGACATTGCTATGTGCGGCGCTAATGCTGATCGCCTCACCCAAGGTAAGCCCCTCTGCCTGGGCAATAATTTCGGCCTTGGCCCGAGCATCGTTCACGGCACTGGTCAGCGACTGGGCATAAGCGTCACTTTTATTGGAGACATCCAGGCTCAGGTTGATACTGATCTCACTGTCCATGGCAGTAATATTGTTCAACAGATTGCCCAAACCATCCATCTGGCGCACCGTGACACTCAGACTGTGGGTCACCTGGTAATACCAATCCGAGTATTGGCTGTTACCCAGGTAGTCTCGATTCCGGTACAGGCTCAGTTTGGTCGTCTGAACATCTTCAGCAGCAATTCCGGCATCCTCTAAAGTCTTCAAGAGGTTGACAGAATTGGTGTTATTGAGGGCCCATGCCTGACTGGCATCTGAATTTTGGCTGGTTTGGCTAAGCGTCAGCTTCACCAGGTCGGGGATAACAGCGGTCTGGGCGGTGCCGACAACGGTCACGGTGCGAATATCCAAGGTTGCCGCGCCACTGACCAGGGTCCTTTCCCCAGCAAGGCCCATGCCTGCAAAGCAAAACAGAATAAACAAGGCTCTGGTATTCATCATTGATCTCCTTTTTAGCGGTCTTTGGAGGTAACCGCAGATCTGGTAACCAAGAATAACGCAAATGTGGTGCCAGCTGGGGCCTAATTGCAAACATACGCCACAAATACCCGGTAACTTTCTTTTTTTCAATCACTTGAAGCGTAAGCACCGATACACCCATCAATTTCAGAGAAAGGCCTTCAGCGCACCTGGGTTATTTATTCCTAATGGCGTGACACACCAGTTAGGTTTTTCTAACGTTCTTGTGACCCGGGCCATGGCGGAGGTCTGTCCAATTCCTTTGCCGAACACGTGCACAGACCGCCAATCTGTTTAAAGCAAAGGATTTGCTTTATCCAGATAGTAAATAAGCTTCGCCTCGTGGTTTTGGCCCGAGTTTTGTATATAAGAATTAGATCGTTTGGCTCCGTGTCTGGGGTCGAACCTGTTACAATACGGCAATAGGATGATGGTTTCACCACCCACCATTCGAGGCAGACAGATGGCAACTTTTCTGATGACAGCATTGATTTGGTTACCCATGGGTTTCACCACCCTCGATGAGGAACCCGTGTTCCCCATCACCGCCATACGTGTCGAGGGTACCGAGAGCACTGCCATCATTGTTGCAACCTCGGGCCTCAAAGTGGGTGAATCCTATACGGAACATCGCCTGACCCTGGCCAGACGTGCGCTACTGCGTTTGCCCTTTGTGTTCGATGCAGATCTGACCCTTCAGCGCGGAGACAGTTACGGAACCTACGTTCTGGTGGTTCACATTCAAAAGGTCAGTCGTATGTTTTATCGCTACGATTTTAACGCGCTTGACATGGCCGGCACGAGGGCTGCCAGTCAGTCGCGACCGCTTGCCGAGGAAGTAAACGATCACGTGTTATCTATTGGTGGTCGTCACTTTTGGGGCGAGAGCGGATTGGTGTACGCCACCAGTGACCTGGAATACAAGCAGGGCGATCTGGGTCTGGCTCCAGGTAACCCCATCGATTTGGGCGCCTCCTATTACAATCTGTTAGGCAAGGGTGTGTTCCTCAATGTCAATCTGCAACTCCGCGATGTGGTTGAGGAGGGCATGCTCTTCGATCCTTACTTGCAGAAAGAACTGAACTACACGGGTGAACGTGACCCCGCCTCTCACTTGACCCTTGCGCTACCCTTAAATCGCGGTGTGCGCTGGTTGTCCTTCAGTATGGGTTACCTGCGCGAACGGCTCAACTTTCGCACGGGCCCTGGTGAACAACCCGTTGAGGACGGCATCAAAGAAACCCGTCTCAGCCTGGACCTTGCCTGGGTCCACGACTCTACCGATGATTTAATCTTCCCCAGCCAGGGGATTAGGTTCGAAGCCGGTTTGGCCCATTCACGTGTCTCGTCTAATTTCTCCGTTTCCCTAGGCACGGAGAACGCCGACCTGGTTTCTTTTGAGTTAGATCCGGTTGTCTCACGCCTGGTGGACGTCCCGACCGGAGAGACCCATTTGGACGAGCGGACCTACACCGGAAACAACCCAGTCGAGGGTACCGAGCTGTTTGTTTCACTGGCTGCCTATCGACCCTGGCGCTATCGCTTAAATCTTTTCGCCAGAAGCAGCCTGGCAGCGCGTGTTGCCGAGCACGGCAGCTTGATCCGCGACCCCAATGCGCGCGAAGCAGATCTGACCTTGGGTTTTGACCGGGAGATTTTTGTTGTTGACGCCCGCTTTTTCCTTGAGTTGGCCGGTCGCTGGCACCAGGACGATTTTTTCCGAGAATCCGCGATCGGTGTGGAAACCGGTCTGGCCTGGCGCACGCGCGCGGGCCTGATGCGCCTCTCAATTCAGTTCCAAGATTGGCACAGCCAAACACGCGGGCCGGGCAATGCTCCATGAGCCTTTTGTTCGGCCTTCTTCTCCTCTTTGCCGACAAGCCGCGGCTACAGGCGCAAGACCCGGGTGATCTGGTACTGAAAATACCCGCCGCGTTGCTCTCCGACCCCTCGCTTGAACGTCGCTTGTTCTCTGGTTTAACCACTTCGCTTGAACTGGACGTGCAGCTCAAGAGCGCCACTGGTTCCTCGCGCTTCCAATCCCTACTCACCATTCGCTACCAGGTCTGGGAAGAGAAGGTTCTGGTCTACATGCTTGAGCCAGGCAACCAGGTTTCCCACCAGTCATTTGACAAGATCGAGGCCTTTTTCTCCTGGTTGGAAGAGGTCGGTATCAAGGTGGCAGAAGCAGGTTCCGAGTCTTATCCCCTCACCGTAAAGGCCACCTGTCGCGTGGTGCCCTATTCGGCTGCTGAGGCGGCCAAGACCCGAGACTGGTTTTCCCAGGTCTTACGTGTGCCCCGTGCGGGTGAACAGGGTTTGGGCGCGGCTGAAACGGTGAGCGGTGAAGGCGGCAATGGGGTCTTCCAGGTGTTGATGAGTCAGGGCATTGGCCGCGAGACCCACGCCACCTATCGCTGGAAATGGGTATTGGAAAAAGGGAGGGCGCCATGAGTCTCCGCGGTCAACTTTTGGGTTTCTGTTTAATGAGCCTGGTTTGCTTGCTCTTCTTCCACCTGTCTCAGCGACAACTCTCTCAGCCCTGGGTCCAGTTGGCGCTCAACCCCCAATTCCAACAGGTGTTGGTGGATGCCATGCATGATCAGAAGTCCCTGGCCCTTTTGGATCCCAAGAATGAAAGCGCCTATCGCAGCCGTTTCGAAAAGACCCAGACGCAACTGGCCCATCTGGAGATCCTCAAGGCCAACCGTGCGCGGGTTACAGGTCGTTACAATCTGGTGCTACTCTCCCTGGTCGGCAGTAGCCTGCTGCTGATTGGGGCCATGACCCTGTGGCGCAGGCGTCGGCTGGAACAGCGCTTGGAGGTGCTGGGCCGCAACTTGGAACGCCTGGCCTCGGGCGAAACAGACCTGGCCGTAGCCGACAATGGACGTGACGTGATTGGTCGTATTGGCACCATGATCCAATCCACTTCTCGGGTCATGGCCCGAACGGTTCAACGCTTGAAGTCCATGGAGAACCTACAGGCCTGGCAGGAGTCTTCGCGGCGTATGGCCCACGAGATTCGTACCCCGCTGACAACACTGCGGCTAGAGGTCGACAAGCTGTTGAGAACCTGTCACAAAGGCGAGACCAATGCACAGGTCTTGGCCGAACACGAACAGGGCATTCGCGAAGAACTGGGTCAGTTGGCAGCATTCACCGACCAGTACACGTCTTTCGCCAAAATAGGCAAACCCATGCCCAAGCCCGCTCTGCTGGCTCCCTTTCTGAGTGAATTCCACGAGTTGTATAAAGGAGCCTGGGAGCAGTTGGAACTGGTGAATGAAGTGGCCGAGGACGATGCCACCCAGGTAAACATGGACCGACGACTCGTGCGCCAGGTAATGGTGAACCTGTGCAACAACAGCGCCAACGCCTTGGGCGACAACCCAGGTAGGCTCAACTTTTCCCTGCACAGGGAGGGTCGCAAGGTGGTCTTAAGCCTAAGCGACAATGGGCCCGGTGTACCAGAGGTGATCAGGGAACAGATCTTCCTACCCTATACCACCACCAAACAGGTCGGCGAAGGAACGGGACTTGGCCTGGCGATTTCGAAGAAAATCATGCTGGATCACCAGGGCGACCTGGAATTGGGCACCCAGTCCGGCCCAGGCGCCGTGTTCCACCTATCTTTTCCCGATCCCAAAGGGGCCGAGACGTCTCCGGCCACCGCAAAAGGAGCGTAAATAATGGTTCAAATATGGGTCGTGGAAGACAACCCCAAAATAGGGGCGCACATCATATCCCTGTTTCGCGACGAGGGTTATGCCGTAACGGGCATGGTCTCCGCAGAACAAGCCCAGAGCCGCATGTCAGACCCAGACACGGCCGCGCCTGATCTGGTGCTATTGGATATTCGTCTCGGCACCATGAGCGGCTTGGACCTGATCCACCATTGGGGTCCAGATTTGTTGCCGCCCACGATCGTGATTTCCGGAGAGGCAACCATCAGAGAGGCGCTGGAAGCCATGAGCCTGGGTGTGCACGATTTTATCGAGAAACCGTTCTCGGATGAGCGCTTGCTCTACGCGGTCCGCAACTGCCTGGAGCGTTTGGACCTGAGAGAGAAGGTGCGCCAGTTGGAGCGTCGTGTTCGCGGCGGCAAACCCATCATCGGCGAGGCAGAGGCCACGCGGACCATGTTGGGTCTGATCGACAAGGTAGCGCCCACCAACGGACGGGTCTTGATCACCGGCGAGAGTGGCACGGGCAAAGAGTTGGTGGCGTCCATGCTGCATGCCCGTTCCAAGCGCCATAAGGGACCCTTTGTGAAAATCAACTGCGCCTCGTTCCCGGTTCACCTGATCGAAGACGAACTCTTTGGCCATGTGCGCGGTGCCTTCACAGATGCCCGCGTAGACAAAAAGGGATTGTTCGAGGAGGCTCACGGCGGAACCCTCTTCCTGGATGAGATAGGCGATATGGATTATTCACTGCAGGCACGCCTGCTGCGTGTCTTGGAAGACGGGGTGGTGCGCAGGGTAGGGGATAGTCGGGAACGCCAGGTAGATGTGCGTGTGCTGGCCGCCACCAATTGCGAGCTGGAAGAGATGGTGGCAAAGAACAGCTTCCGCGAAGACCTCTACTACCGGCTGGCCACGATTCCCATCGCGGTCCCGCCCTTGCGCGACCGCATCGAAGACATCCCCATCTTACTGACCTACTACGTAGATCTGTTCTGCAAGGAGCACGGTTTTCGCGCCAAGAAAATCGCAACAGAAGTGTTCGACCTTCTGCGAGCCTACAACTGGCCGGGAAATGTACGAGAGCTACGCAACCTGGCCGAACGCCTGGTAATTTTCGGTGCGGACCCAATCGGCAGCGAGACCCTACCCAGCCACATCTTCAAGGGCGATAGCCGCCAGGCCTCAGGCCTGGTACGCCTCTCGGAAGTGCCAGGCATGCCCCTAAAAGCCTTCAAAAACCAATGCGAGAAAGAGTTCATCGAGACCATGCTGCACCGCACCAACTGGAACTACGTCAAGGTAGCCGAAACCCTGGAAATCAACCGCAGTTACCTACACCAGAAGATCACGGCGCTGGGCATAGAGCGCAAACCAGGTAGTACTTGATTCGCAATCCATCCGAGCCCTCAATAGCGCCTCTTCTCTACCTCTGCCTCAATGAAAATTAACGACTATGGAATGGATGAGCCACGTCCGTGTTACTGATCCATTCGTCGCGTCGAAAGAGTCAGATCGATGACACTTGGGGGCAGGTTACTGAGGGAGTCGACACCGCTACCACTGAGGCCGATTGTCGAAAGTTTCCCGAGTTTGGAAAGTGGGCTCAAGTCGGGGTTGAGCGTATAAGCAAGATCAAGTTTTTCCAAGTTGTTAAACCCAGCGAGAAATTTCAGGTTATCGAAATGGCCATAGGATAGTCTAAGCTCGATAAGGTGTTCAATTGTCAACGTCATAGGCGCTTTCCCAGCAGCTGCAAAAACCAGGCGTGGTTGGGTTGCTTCGGGTAAGTTCAAGCCGAGATCATTGGCACCTTGCCATACGAGATTCCGCAATGGTGGAAACTCATCAAGCCTGTCTAAGTCAAATTTTTCATTGCCAATCAATGTTAATTCGGTAAGTTTGGAGCACTGTTCTAAACCTTTCAGGCCAGTGAGGTCCAGGTTGTTTTTCAACTGGAGCACTTGAAGGTTGCTCAATCCAGTCAGATCCAGATTTTGCACCTTTGAGTCGAGGAGTGTCAAAGATTGTAAACGCTCTAATGCTTTAATCCGATTGAATTCTTTGGGGTCAAGGCTGAGACCTCCCTCTATGAGGAACTCAGACAGAGAAAGACCTTCCAGCAAGGCCAAGGTTTTGAGGCTGTCCAGTCCATAAAGGTGTAGGGTTGTCAAATTCTCCAGGTCTACCAATCCCACGATGTCGGATGCATATATGTCAACCAAAGTCAGATGCTTAAGCCTGCGTGCCTTTTGCTTTAAGATACCCAAATCACTGATTGTTCCAACACATTTGATTTGAAGGTTCAAAAGATTGGGGTAGTTACCCAATTCGTTGGGACCAAGGTGTTTATTGGCGAAGACCGTCAGGGAGACAAGTGATGCCGCTTGCGGTGTTGAAAGGTTGATTTCCTCAAGTCGATTATTATTGTGCAAATGAAGTCTTTTCAACCCAGGTGGCAATTCCGGTAGTTGTTTATTAGATACATTTGAGAGTGTCAGCTCGCTCAGTTGCTGTAGGGATGCCAGCGATGGCACAAGTATTTTACCACGGCCATCAATGTAGAGACTTTTCAGCCTGGAGGAAAAAGTTCGACTTTCGGGCGATACGATCAGGTCATTAAAGGAATTCTGCTGGAGAGGTGTTTTTTCCAGACGAAGCTCTTGGACGCGCAGCCAGGCGATGGGTAGGGTATCGATTTTTCCATTGTTGATGATGTAGAGATGAGTCAAACTTGGATGCTCTGCCAGGGCTGACATGTCTGAAAGGCTGCTATTATCGATAAGATAAAGGTGTGTCAGCTTTGAAAGGTTTCCGATGCCGTCCAGGTTGGTAAGGCCTGTTTTTTTTAGCGTTAGTTTCCTGAGACCCGTGGGTAAGGCAGCGAACGGCAGGTCATTTTGTGCTGACAGAGTTAGTTCTTCTACTGATGAAGATGTCAACCACCTCACCGGAATATCGCCCTCGATTCCGAGCAAGACCAACTGGTTTTTCAAATCGTAAAGGTTATCGGGTAGCCCGTGTTGGACCAGTTGATTTTCCCAATAACCCGGAATGATAAAAAAAGTACCCAAGCCGATAGCGGCGAGGGTGATGCCGGATCCCACAAGAAGGTTTTTGAAAAGG
>Ga0316189_10001552_pt1 | contig 22765 bp, 27 predicted proteins | sample LowCovwburrow_MG_FD_204930 | JGI IMG/M metagenome (GOLD analysis project Ga0316189, IMG submission 204930) | Coastal sediment microbial communities from Maine, United States - Lowes Cove worm burrow | ecosystem: Environmental > Aquatic > Marine > Coastal > Sediment | place: USA: Maine... | reverse complement strand
ATCTTTTATATCCAGCATCACCGCTTGCCTTGCTGATTCTCTGCCTTTGTAGGCAATCAGTATATTCTTAGCGTCAGTGCTAGCTACCCCCTCAAGCTTCAACTAGCTTCAACGCTGCTGTGTAAGACTCCACAAAGTCAGATATCGAGCCATGTATATTGTCAGCGAGCTCATCACCTACGATATCGGCCAAGTCGCTCTGCATACAAAACGAGCACTTGTCGAGCTCTACTGCTTTTTCGTGCTCATTACAGGTGCTGCAGGTATCGCTAAGGCTGGCACTGTAATTACTCCTGATACCGTAAACAAGATCCTCTACTAATTCACGCTTACCCATTTCCAATCTCCCAATTCTTCGTTTGTTTTTTCAAGCAGGTCAATCTGCTTGCCGTATTTTGCTTCCCACGTTTCCTTGCCAATCGTATGAAAGCCCTCAGCACCTCTATGGTGGTTATAGCAAAGCCCTATCGATTCTTTATGGTCAGCTTTTTTTGCCCCTGCATTACTAAACTCATACCCCTTGCAATGGTGTACTTCTGCTGGTTGGCCACACGTATAAACCCGCTCTTCAAATACCACCTGAGCTACACAACCTAGTTCGCTGATACGCTCAAACCGCTCTTCAATTTCCTTTGTTTTCTTCTGTGCTGCCACCGTGATACCTCTAGGTTTAATAATACCAATTACACTACTTATTTCAATTATTTGCGTAGATATTTCAAGTCTTCAGGAACAGGTAAAGTTACCTTTAACTTAGTGACGCAATACTTGTCTACGCAGTCTAGGTAATCACTCATACTTTTAACTGTAAAATCTTCTGTTTTTAAGACATTTAAAGCCAATCGTTCCACCAGCCTCTTGTCTGTGGCTTCTTGAATTAACATGCTGATCCGCTTAAATACAGACGCATAATCCTCATCTTGCGCAATCAGAATTTCTTTCATGAATTTCTTTTTAAAAAAGTCATTCCACCGCTTTCTGTCCCAGCCCTCACCTTCACCAGATAATGTTTTTTCTAGGTGTCCCATCCACAACCACTTGAGTCGGTGCTGTGCTTCGGATCTTTTTTCCTTGCCGGTCTTTATCGAGACAATGCAATCACCTTCACCAGCCATGTCTCTGATCGCGTTAAAACAGTTATCCATCACCTCGTCATTCACCACGTAGAACGTAGCTGGTTTTGTTTTCGGGTTAACTACCGCAAGCCGGTAAATGCTCGCCTTCCGGTTGGTGATAGCGCAGGTGCGAGCGTCATACGCCTCAATCAAGCCTTTGCGTTCAGCGTCACTAATACGTTTAGTGATCTGGCTGGTGTCAGCGTAACCAAAGTGATCGGCTATTTCTTTGCCGGTATGATCAGGGTAAATAGCAACCATCCCTACCACCTTATCGATCATCTTCATCTGAATACCGCTGTCAGCCATATAAGCTGCAGCATCATGGCTTGTTTGCTTGTCTGTATTTCTCGCGTTAGCACTCATTACCGATCACCTCTTTTTTCAAGTTCATTCTCAAGCAGCCTCCGATATTCAGGGAATGTCTGTGCTGGCCGTGGTTGTGGGTATCCATTTTTTGCTGCCCAGCTAACCAACTCATCATCCATCCTAGGTAAAGCTGCTGCCTTTTTGGTTTCAACTTTGACTTCGCTACTCATCTGAAGAGTAAGCTGATCAAAATTGTCTCTAAGCTTTTTGCCTGATAGCACGTTAGGTATCCAGAAAGAGCCTTTACCACCAGCATAGATCCAGTTGATTGCAGCGACTAGCTCTTTTTCAGAGCGCCGGTCTAATCGAATACAACGCTCAATATCAGCTATCCAATTATCAGGTTTTACCTTCACCTTTTTATTTTCTTTTAAAATCCTACCAGCAAGGTAACGTGCTATTTTTTTTGCTTGCAAAAAAGTTGCACTATCTTCTTTATCTTTATCTTTATCTGGATCTGGATCTTTATGGTTGCCTCCATGTTGGTACGTCTGTTCACCATCCGTTGCAACGTCCGTTTGAACGTCCGTTACAGCGTTCGTTGACTTTGTTTTGGCGTTTTCCTTGTCCGTTCTCTTCTTAGCCCTAGCTATAGCTGAAGCTTTGCCAGCTTGAGCTGCTTTATGCTGCTTGTCTTCAACATATTTAAGGTCAGACTCGATACGTGGGTGCACTAACGCGTCACCATCTAAAACGAAGAACTCCATCAACGTTCGTTTAACGTCCGTCCAACGTTCGTTACTTACCCGAGCGATTGTTGCTAGCCTTTCATCATCGTTAGGTAGCGGCTTGCCTGTTTGCCAGTAGTTCATTATCAGCAAAAGATATGCGCCATGCTTCTCTGCGTTCAGGTGCATTGTGTCAGCAAGATAATCTGCGGGGTATAGCTGCATATAAGGTAATGCTGCCATTTTAATTCTCCACCTTGTTGTTAATAATCATCTTTAGTGTCCTACAGCGTTCTATAGCGTTCTATAGCGTTTTACGGCGTAGTATCCTTCCTTAGTTTTTTACAAGGTAGTTGTACAATTTTTCAATCTTAACCACACTAGGCTCTTCTATATCGCCATCCTTTACGAGTCTCAGCCATCTATCCTTTAGGCCTGTATCTTTAGATATCTGCTTGAACGGTATATTTGTAACGTTAAGCAGGGCAATGGTTTTAGCTAATAAATCCATGATATGTCTTCCTAATTTAATTTTATGTTTGTAATATTGTGCAACAACGAATATACCACAAACAATATATTACTCAAGGATTAAATTATTTTAACGTTGCAGTTGTATTATCCTGCCATTCTGTTATTATGGTTAGGCGTGTATATTTTTACATTTTAATAAGCTGTAGGAGGCTAATTATGAAAACAATCAAATACAGAACAAATTACGGGGTGTACCACGGCTTGCAAGTTACCACCGGCAAGAAGTTCATTCACCTTATCTTGATCCAGTACCCGATCAAGATAATCAAAGTGCCAACCTCAGAGGCAAGATACATCTGTGATGATATCGCCCCAACGTCCAAGGTTAAACGCACGCTCAAACGTATGGCCAAAACCAGCTACGGAACAATGCGTAGCGCGCCTAAAAACATCAAGCAAGTATTGGTTTAGGAGAGCTATTATGAATCCTATTTATTACTTAGCCTATGCCTTGATTAAATCTAGGCATTACATGCTGGCCAGTGAGCTGCTAGAGCCATACACCGCCGAGATCATGAAGCATGATCACTCTAATCTTAAAGGCATGAAGCCTATCTTCATTGTCGAAAAATTGGTTTCAAACGAGATAAGCGATTACTCGTATAGCCGTTTTGGCTCTTGCCACCATATTTAAGGAGTAACTTATGAAATGCACTAACACAGTTACACAATATGTCCCTAGAGGCTATGACTACAAAGCCGTTGAATCACCTTGCGGATCAACAGGTATTCACGGTGAGCGCCTGCAATGCGAATCGTGCGAGCGTGATCCAGTAAAGCAAGAAGAGCATAAACGTATTATGGATGATGCTGACCATGATAATGCTTGGTTGGCTTCTGCTGGTTGGGGGGAAGCATGATGCCTATTAGTCAAAGCGGTGTAATAGCCACTCATGAATTTGAGTTAGATGGTGAATATACAGAGTTTAACGTGTCATTTGATTTTGACTACTACCCTGAAATTGTCGGGTTTGTCGGTGGAGCGCCTGAAAACTGCTACCCAAGCGAACCTGAAGATTGGGAGTTTGCAAACATCAAAGTGCAGGTCGCTGATAATTTATGGCTGCCGTTAGATGATGAAAAAGAAGTAGAGGAAGCGCTAGAAAACGCCATGAGAAACGCTTTAGAAATGCTTAACGAACCTTAAAGGCAATAACAATGAACGAAGAAAATAACGGTATTGAAATGGTGGCTATCGATGCTAACAAAGCCAAAGAGCTAGCCAGCAGGATAGTAACAGAAATAGATCTAACCACTGACACGAGTTCGCATGAAGACATCGCGGCTTTATCGATCGCTATCGCCATGATGGCTGAACGTGCTGCAGACAAGTATGGCAACAAAGGCTTTGAAGAAACAGCCGATAACATACGCCGTAACTTGAACATGATGATCCAAGTGTTCGCCGTGAAAGAGTGGGACGAGATCAAAAAAATCTAATTTAGGGGAAGAAGATAATGGCTACAAAAAAACAAAATACTGAAACAATCGAAGCTACTGAAATAACTTTAGTTGAAGAAGAGCAGGTTAGTTCGTTACCAGCGACACAAGAAGCGCCAACAGGGATAACACCTATCGTTCAATACGCTATTCAAGAACGTGTACCTGTAGACCAACTGAAAGAGCTGGTTGAAATGCAGCGAGACAGTGAACGTTATGAAGCTGAAAAAGCGTTTAACTTGGCCATGAGCAAGTTTAGAGCTAACGCGCCAACCATAAGTAAAGATGGCCACGTCCATTACGAAGGTAATAAAGGTATCACGGACTACAAGCATGCAACACTTGGTAATGTCGTTAAAACAATATCTGAAGCACTAGCCAAAGAAGGTTTAAGTCACCGATGGATTCAGAAACAGCCGGAAAGAGGCGTGATTGAAGTGACCTGCTATTTAACTCACGCGCTAGGGCATAGTGAAAAAACATCAATGTCATGCGGGTATGACGCTTCAGGCGGTAAAAATGAAGTGCAGTCTATCGGCTCGGCTAAAACGTACCTTGAGCGATACACCTTGCTTGGCATTACCGGTTGTGCCACTGAGGAAGATGATGATGGTGAAGCTGCTGGCCAAGTTAGCAGGCTTCATATTACAGATGAGCAGCTTGAGTTTATTGAAGGGCTTATTGAGGCTGCTGGCAACACCATTGATATCGGCCGCTTTCTAAGCAACTATAACGTTATGGAAGTAAGCGAGCTGCAGCAACGTGATTATCATGAAGCTGTGGCCATGCTTGAAATTAGGGTAAAGAAAAACTCGCAAGGCGCTAAGTAATGGGTGTTGCTCTTAATTATTTTGATTTTGAGCAAGGTACGCAAGAGTGGTTGGACTGCCGTAAAGGTATGCCAACCGCTTCAATGTTTCACGCCATTATGTCAAAAGGCCGAGGTAGTGCACCAAGCCTCACCAGACAGACGTACATGTACAAACTGGCCGGTGAAATACTTACCGGTGAAGTCACGGAAAGCTTTGAAACCGGCGCAACCAAGCGCGGTCACGCCATGGAGATCAAAGCTCGGGCTCTGTATGAGCTTAGAACTGGTGATGCAGTTGAGCAAACAGGTTTTTACTCTACCGGCAAAATGGGTTGCAGCCTAGATGGTGAAGTAGGCGACAAAGGGATCATTGAGGTTAAGTCAAAAGCGCCGCATATCCTGATCCCGCTACTACTAGAGAATGAAGTGCCAAATGAGCATATCGCTCAGATCCAAGGCCAGCTATTAATAACCGGTCGTGAATGGTGTGACTTTATCGCTTACTACACAGGTATGCCAATGATGGTCAAACGGGTTTACCGTGATATTGCGTATTGCAGAAAATTAAACAGCGAGATCATTAAGTTCAATCATGAGCTTAGTCAATTAATAAAAACATTAGAGGTGATGTAATGGATATAAAGGATTTACAGTTAGTCGAGGTAGAGCAGATAAACGCTGCAGCCGTTTTTACCGGTGACGATATGCCTAAACTACTCAAGCAGATAGAAAAGGCGGCTTTATCGATCGTACCAGATCTTGAGACAACAAAAGGCCGAAAAGAAATTGCGTCTCTGGCCAGAAAGGTCGCTTCATCAAAAGCGTTGATTGATGATATCGGTAAAGAAATGGTTGCTGAATGGAAGGCTAAATCAAAAATTGTTGATAACAACCGGAAAAAGGCAAGAGAAGAACTTGATAGGGTTCGTGACGCTGTTAGACAGCCGTTGACTGATTGGGAAGAAGCTGAGCAAGCCAGAATTGACGCTGAAGCACTGGCTATCGAAATAGAAGCCTGCCATGAAGAAGCTATTGAAATTGAAAATTTTATAACCTTGCAGGCTGAACAGGCTAAACGTGAAGCTGAGCTAGCGGCTCGTGAAGCAGCAATAGCAGAAAGAGAAGCTGCAATAAAGAAGGTGGCTGAAGAAGCTCGGGCTGCTGAAGAAGCTGAACGATTAGCTGCAGAAGAAAAGAAAGCGCAAGAGCAAGCTGCTATTGAAAAAGCTGAGGCTGATCGCGTTGCTGCAGAAAAAGCTGAAAAACAACACAAGGCAGATATGGTTAAAGCCGAAAAAGCGGCTGAAGAAAAAGCCATGAGGGAAGCTGAAGAGCGAATTGAAGCGGCACGCCGAGAAGCGGCTGAAGAGGCTGCGCGCGTCCAAGCTGCTGCACTGGCAGAGAAAGAAAAGGAAAGGCAAGCTTTAGCTGCCGAAAAAGCGGCTGAGGAAAAACGCTTAACCAGTAAGCGCCATACGAACAAAATAAATAAAGAGGTACAGCAGGCGATGACTAAAGCTATGGGTATTCATAAAGATGATGCTATGGCTTTGATCAATGCTATTAACTGTGACGCTATTCCTCACGTAAAAATCAACTACTAAAAAGGACTGAACATGTTTTCACAAGATGTAAAAGCGCAACCAGAATACGCGGCCATGGTTAAGAATTTTGACCGTTGCTTTGATCTGGCCAAGCAAGGGGTGGCGGCAAAGAAGCGTGAACAAGATCACACCCCTTACCAGTTGACGATCCACCGATTGAACCTAGCAGGCTTGCAGTCTATCAAGCCATTTTTAACTCGGGACAGCCTGCAGCGCTGCAAAGGCTCTATCAGATATCTTGAGCAACAAATCAAACTACTAACTAAATAAGGGGTAATTCATGGCTAACAAAGTCATTTTAACAGGCAAGCTCGGGGCTGAACCTGAGAGCAGATCTTTTCCTGACGGTGGATCGATATGCAACCTACGTGTAGCGACAACCGAGCGCTGGAAAGACCGTCAAACAGGCGAAAAGAAAGAACATACCGAGTGGCATAGGGTAGTGCTACGTAACCGTGTCGGTGAAGTAGCTCAACAGTACACGCATAAGGGATCAACTGTTTATATTGAAGGCTCGATTAGAACCCGTAAATGGCAAGATCAAAACGGCCAAGACCGGTACTCGACTGAGATCATGGGTGATAGGCTTGAGTTGCTTGATAGCAAGCCAGCGCAAAGCCAACAAGCCCCGCCTGCTGCTGCTGCACCACCACCAGTACATAACGCTGCGCCTACTGGCACTGATTATCTTGACGATGATATTCCCTTTTGACGGACACCTTAGAGCTTATTTGTAAAGAATACAAACTAAACCACTATTTTTATAAACAATAAGAGGCACTACCAATGACTAAAAATATAAGACGATTATCACAAGCTGATTTTTACCGCTTATGCGAGCTGATCAAAGATAGAGACATTCAAGATCTTGAAGGCAAGACATATCAACAAGTAGCAGACGAAACATCGGCTGAACTAGGTACGCCGGTATCAGCCAAGTCTGTCGAGAAAGCGTCAGATCTTTCTGGCGTGGCATGGCGAACTAGAACGTCAGCGCAACAACTACCTACAAAAGAGCGGGTAGCTGAATTAGAAAATCAGGTCAGGCAACTGGTCAAGATGATAGCGCAAAAAGATATTGTTGCCTGCTGGGATCTTGTGACAAGCCTTTGCGGTCTTGGCGCGTTTGCAAAACAGTTAGCTGATCACGTTGATGTAAGGCGTGAATTAGATGGACTGCATTTAGATCTAGCGCCTGAACTGGCTCATCTAGCTACAGATGTCGCACTTAAAGAGCTGGTCAATAAAGTGCGTTACTTTGTTGGTATTGAATTTGGTGACGTGACGTTAAATGCAAACAAGCGTAGAGGCTAACCAATGAAGCTACCTGATAAAAAGTATCAAGTTATTCTGGCCGATCCACCATGGAAGATGAAGAACAAAAAAACCGGCGGCTCAATGAAGTCTGGTGCTGACAACCAGTACAGCACTATGACTTTAGATGATCTTAAAGCCTTGCCTGTCAGTGAGATTGCTGACGACAACTGCTATCTTTTTATGTGGTGGCTAGGCTCAATGCCTCAAGAAGCTATCGATCTTGTTACTTCTTGGGGTTTTACCCTTAAAAATATGAACGGCTTGGTATGGGCAAAGCAAACCGTAACCGGTAAACCGTTCTTTGGTATGGGTTTTCATACAAGAGCTGGTAGTGAGTCTGCTATAATCGCGGTCAAAGGAAAGCCAAAGCGTGTTTCCGGTGGTGTAAGAGCCGTTAGAACGGCCAAGATTTTAGCGCACTCTGAAAAACCGGCAGAGTTTCATGATGATATCGTTAAGCTTTGCGGTGACGTACCAAGAATAGAATTGTTTGCCAGACGATCCGTTGAAGGCTGGGATTGTTGGGGCAATGAAGTTGACCAAGCATCCATTTAACCCGTGGACTCCTAACCACGCGCCAACCGTGGGCTTAAAGTTGGCTTATTTTTTTACAAAGGATGATGTATGAAACACAGTTTACGTTTTTTGATCCTAGAACTAACGTTATTATTTGGATCGCCAGCCATGCTTGTTCTTTTCTTTGATTTGGGTGCGTCAAACGATTTGTTTGTGGATTTAGTTTTATGGACTGCTGCATTTTTGGCTTGTCGAGGGTTGATCGGCGTTATGTGGGATATACGATCAGTGATAGCCCACGCATTTAGAGATCCGGTAAAATAAGTAAAACCACTTCAAGGATCTGTTGTGACAGACGACGAGAAGAAGCAGGCAAAGGCTGACAGAAGACGAAAGCGGAACGGTCAAAAAAAACGCACCCCTAAAAAAGTTACCGCATTTAATATCACTGACACCTACAAGAACCACTCCATTAGACATAAGATAGATGTTGATGTAGTTAGAGCCAGAGAAAGGCAAGGCTGGGATATTGAGAAAGCCTTAACAACGCCAGTAGGCGCTAAAGGTAAAGGCTCTAAGAAATGGGATCGACCGATCCCTAGCAGGCTCATTGAAGACAATCATATAAAAAACTTAATTAGATCGCTGTCCAAGCAAGGCTTGAGCAAAGAGGAAGTGATCGATCAATGTATAAAAAGAGGCTATACATGCAAGATTTAGAATCGACAACTATGGTGGAAGAGAAAAAGGTGTACTGTCGCTACTGTGGTTTTTACCGCAACGAAAGCGAAGTAAAAAAAACAATTAAGATAATTAACGGTCACAGGCAGTCAATGATTAAATGCAATAGCTGCAGATCAAAAAAACCGAAGGGAAGAAGGTAATGCCAACTTACGATTATATCTGCACCGATAAATCCTGCGAGCATGAAGTAAAAGGCGTTAGACAAAGCATTAAAGACGATCCTTTGATCCACTGCCCTTCATGCGATCAAGACACGTTGAGAAGGGTAGTGCAGCCTGCCAGCTTTACTATTGGTGGGGTCGGGGCATACGGCAAAGGCAGAACGTAACAAACAATATAGCGGCAAAAATTAACATGTCGTAAAATGAGGGCTCAACCTTTTCATAGGTTGCCTCTAGAAAGCCGCTACCGCTTCACCTCCGGTAGTGGCTTTCGCTTTATAGACCACCATTAAACTGAATATGGATATGCTCATTAGCTGTGCCGACATGTTCCAGCAAAACAAAAAACTCTGGTAAGGCTTTTTTTAATGCAGCGTAAATTTCATCAGTATTATCTGCCAAAATATCGTTTGTTCTAAGGTCAGCAGCAAGGCCAAGATAATGCCTAGAAGTTTTACTATGTTTGCCATCAGTAATCGATGTTACCGTTAGTCTTTCACCGTGATCCCTATATACCTGATCACAAACCATTAAGCCAATAGCTAGTTCAGGCTTAGCGCCTAGCAATTTAACGCCTTCTTTTAATAACATGTGTCACCCCTATAAGTAATGAGTATTTCCGATAGATTTTGCCCTATCGTTGAAGTAAGCCCAGCCGCCAGCTCTCACGCCTAAGTAAGCTGCCTTAGCTTTAGTGTAGCGCATGCCAGAGTGCCGTAGTAAGTCATATAAAATACTATCAGCTTCTTTTCTGGTTATCCATACACCACCAATCATCTGCTTCTCATACAGCCAATCATGGATAAGGAAGGCAATTAAAGCCTCTTTATCGTCACGGGGCAACCAGCCAAACAAGAGTCGTATAACGCTACCTTTGTCATACGTAAAAGGTGGCTCAACCGTAATCTCTCTACCATCGGGCAATGTTAAGAGAAAGTAATAAAGATATGTCCACTCATCTAAAAACCTTCGCTGCTTCTCACTCCATGTGCGCTGAGGGCTTCTATAGGAAGTCGGATCGTATTTGTACTCGCTCATATTGAATACCTTAGAAGCTCAAGAAGTATAATTTTTTGTTCCATCCAAAATCCCTGCTACTTATAATCGAACCATGATAAACACCATGTACAAGCTTCTGCACTACTTCCTGTCATTGGAAGGACTGTGCATGCTCGGCTTCATAGTGTTTATATTATTGTCTGCTTAAAGCCTATGAGCCTTTACGGTTCGCTCCGATAATTCCAAGCGCTTCAGATTGATCCGGTTAATCCTGTCACGCTTAGCTTCAGCGCCAAGCTTCTTGTTATTGGTGATCCTTTTTATCTCAGCAGCCCAGCGGCTCAGTTGTAACGCTGATTTGTTGTACGCTTTTCTGTGGCGCAACATTTCCTTATTCTTTTCAAACGTAGCTTTATACTTATCTAGCTCTTTATTGGCTTTGTATGACTGCATATCAGCGTAAATGCGGCTGATCTTCTCCCTGTTCTCATATAGCTGAGTGACAAATTTTGAGTTCCTAGGGTTTTCCCGAGCAAACCGGCCAACTACAGGGTAGTCTTGGATCTCTTTAGCAGGCTTAGTTGGTGCGCCCACCATCGGCCTTGCAATCATGTCTATCATGTCGGTAACAGTTGTACCCACCCAGCCAAAATACCCATTCATTAAGTAGTCAATTTGAATAGGGCTTAACACTTTATCTTCAGGTAGAGCAGTATTTAAAGCCTTGCTCAAGCCGATCGCGGTCTGAGAAGTCCATGGCTTGATCCGGTTAACAGCAGACATACGCTGCATAGACATTGACTCAATCTGTCTCTGAGTGAAGTTGCTTTTGTTCGCCCTGACCTCAAGTGCTGGGGCTACAGCTTGCGGTATTAGACTAACTGAGAATGTTTCTGTCAGCATGTGACGCAAGCGCTCTGCAAAGACCTTACCTTGCACTTCGTCGTCTGCAAGCTGCTCAGTAACGCGTTCAACAACGTTGGCAATCGCACCCACCTCAAACGGTCTAGGGATACGGTACATAACATCGCTGTTGGGCAGTTTAATTAAGTGATAAGTGTCGCGCTCCCATTCTTCAGCTTGCTGATAATCGTCATCGTCTTTCATGTAGAGATACATTAGTGAGGACGCAATAGCGTAAACGCCGATAACGGCTGTGATTTGTTGTCTTTGATTAGGATCTTTAAACGCTCTGGCCATCTTATCCAGACCTTGCATACGCGCATTTAAAAAAGGTATCGCCTGCGTTAAGAAGCGCATGGCCACAAAGCCGCCAGTTCTTTGGAAGTCTAAGTGATCGCGAGCATTAAAGTTGGCTGTCAGTAAATCATCGCCTTTAGCGATCGATTGTTCAAAGTTTGCAGCGCGGTTTACATTTTCGAGTCTTGCGCCAAAGTCTTGGTACTTGTCCCATAAAGTTTTAAGGGCATTGTTTGAGCCTAAGATATGATTGCGATCAATACCTTTTTTAAAGGCAATCTTAATCGCTTCAGGATCAGCGCCGTGAATATAGCCCGAGTTACCAAACGCACCACCACCGGCAATCATCTGACCAATAGTATTGCTATGATCAGCTGTAGCCTTCCAGCCTTGGTGAACGTTCTTAACAAAGTTGGTACTCATATCTGCAACAGCAATCGCTTGAAGCGTGTCACGGATCAAGTTGGCAAGCTTAAATTCAGGACTAGCCGTAACGCCGTATGTAAGCGCTCGTTTAAACTTACGCAGCACCTTCATACCAGCACCGGTTAGACCTTCATAGTTTAGGGCTGTTAAAGCATCTAAAACAAGCTTGCCATCGGTGGTATCACTTATGTTGTACCATTGCTCTTTACCATCCTCACGAACATAAATAGCCTTCTTGGATTTGATAGCTTTCGGTGTTCTCTGTGCAAGCCCCATAGACTCGGCTGTAGCAAGCGCACCTTTTGCTGCTTGGTTTTTCAGGCCAGCACTAACGATGTGCTCCCAATTCATTAAGGTATTAAGAAGCAGGTCGTCGAGCTGCATATCAGCACCTTTCAACTTCTTGTAAGCCTCCTGCCCTACAAGGCCGCTGACGCTCATTACCCCTTGTCTTGTACCGTCTTCTTCTGCAATCCGGTAAAAAGGCACGTAGAAGCCCTGAGCCTTCCATATATCAGCGTCTTCTTGGCTGACGATACCGGTATCAACGCCAATCTGTACTATAGCATTGTGCATCTCCTCAAACTCTGCACGTACCGCCTCATACGTAGCTTCACGCTGATCCCAGCGAACCCCTTTGCCTTCAGCGTTTTCTGAGTTGTTATAGTTCAAAGCTTTCAAGCTAGCAATATCAGCATCACTAAATAAGTTTTCTTTTCCACTAACCTTTAGGCCTTCAGCGCGATTACCAGCAAGCCACATTAAGAACCGATCAACTTCATTACCAAGCGGCTCGAAAATTTGAGCCAAGTCTTTAGCTTCAGCATCAACAGCAATAGCGCCTGACGCATCACGGTAAGGCCTACCCACTTCGATAGCAGCCTCAACCGCGCCACCACCGGCAGTCATTTGAGACATCATCCATGAGCGTCGATCTCCTAGTATTGTCCGTATTGAATCAAACTGATCCAGCATGCCTTGACGCAACTTGGTGACGAACCGATCTTTATGCTCAGCTATACGCTCTTTAACTAACGTTTTGTATGGCATATTTTTAGGCCGACCCATTTTATCGGTCGCTTCATAAGTAGCGTCACTTAGGTTTTCAAAGCCTTTAGCTTTACGCCATACCTTGTTATTGCCTTTGATTTGTCTTCTTGAAAACAATATATTGTCAGACGCGCCATCAAAATTACCGTTGTTGCCTAAAGTTTGTTCCTTACTGAATAACGGCTGCCCACGCATAGCACTTGAGCGCATATCGTCGGTGATAGTAAAGCCATGTTGTACAGTCACAATACCGTTTCGTTTCGCTCTTTCAAGACCTTCGCCTTGTAGCGTTTTGCCTTCTGGTACAGTCTTAGCTGAAAGGTTTACACCATCAACCTTGCCGCCCCACTTCTTAATGTACTTCTGAACAAGGTTAGGTAATGTCTTATCGTAGAAGCCGCGCATGCCTTCGCCGCCTACCTTTAGGTCAAGCCCTGAATACGTCTTAAATTTTCCCCCAACCTCAAGGTTATCGCTGACTATTTTGTTTGCAAGGTCTTTACCGATAAATCCAGAAAGCCCTTCTTCGCTGTCAAACTTCCTGCCGCCAGCAATATCTTCACCCTCTTTTTCAATAGTTACAACGTACTCGCCAGCACCGTTACGCCTAACATTTACTGCATCTACCTGCTTTTCAAGACTATACAAGTCTGCACTCTGCTCACCTGTAGCCCAAGCAACCTTGTCAAAACCATTCTCTGAGGCATGGCGAATCATTCGTTTCATAGCCAGCATTACCCAAGCGTTGCCTTTAAATGGTGCGTTGGGTACTGCTTCTTTATATTCAGCAACAACTCTTGTAGCTATACCACTGTCAAGCTCAGCCATAAGCCTAACAACAGTCTCGTCTTTCGAGTTTACCGCTTCACGCTTCTCTAAACCAAGCTCGATTAACCTTGCGTCTAACTCTTTAGCGATGTCATCCGATGTGCGTAGTTTTTTACTGTCAGGTGATTTATACCCTTTCTTCCTACCCTCTTGATGCCAATCAGATTGTATCTCATTAATGAATAAAACCTTATTACCATCAGCATCGGTACGTTCATCGAAACGGACATGGGCTAGGATATTCTTTTCATTCCAGTGTGACGATTGATAGCCGCCTGCCTTGCTTTCAATTTCATTAATACTATCGCCATTATAGAAAAGCTCCTCAGCTACTTCCAGCCAGTGACTTTCTGGCTTCTGCTTGTATTGACCGTTATCAAGCTCTGGATTGTCTGTGTATTCAGCCATTACAGCACCATCATACATAATAATAGTGTCACCTTGAGTAGTGCTTCTAGTGCTTCTTTTTAGCTCAACCTTACTCTTTTCAAATTTTGGCTCATTCTTATTTGGCAGCGTCAACAACAACTCACGATAGTTTTCAGCTTCGCCTTTTACGGTATAGTCTTTGTATTTGGTTGCGTTTTGATTGACGTAACCACCCGCTGCTATTTTTCTATCAATAGCCGTTAATTGCTCATTGTAAGATCTCATTTCCTTTATTTCAGGAAGGGTAGCGCTATGCCCCCAAGATTCTGTATCGTATTTTTTGGTTAGCTTGTCGTCTAAGCTTCTAACCTTTACTCGTATAGCTTCACGCTCGGCATGGATCTGAGCCTCTATATCTGGATTTGATAATTCAACCTCTTCAACCTGAACCTGATTAGCTTCGATAAAGTCAGCGATTTCTTGCTTGGTTACTTTACCATCCTGCTCTTGCAACCATTCGACAATACCTGTCCATTCAACTTCTTCTGCCTTGATACCCCACTTGCCGCGCACCTTTTCATCTTGTAACTGATTAGCTAACGCTTTCGCTGGCATAGCGTTAGGCATTTTTTCAGACAAGGCTCTACCCATACCCGAGAAGAAGGTGTTGAAGTTTTGAACTACGCTTGCAAGAAGGTTAGGACTTTTAGCATTATCAGGATCAAAAGCAGCGTTTATTGAGCGTATGTTTTTAGGATCGAATATAACTCTCTCAATAATTGCACCAGACGCATCAATAACCTCAGCACTGTCGTAGCCTTCACCCTTTAATTTATCTGTTAGTTCTTGTGGGAATCTATTATCTTTTTGCCACTCTTGAGCAAAGTCGTTTTTATCCGCAAGGTTATATTGTTTCGTGTTGGTGGCTGACGTGAATACAGGAATTACATTAGGTTCGCTATATTCGCCATCAGAAGCCCTTTCTCTTTTTTGAGCGTTGTTTGCATAAAAGTCTGCGAATCTAGGCACTGACGTTAGGTAGACTCCTTCACCAATAAACCCGCCGTCTCGGTTCTGTGTTAGGTTTAAATCAAACTTAGATATATCGTCAGAAGTTCCATGATAAAGTTTAGTCTCAGTATCAAAGCCCATTTCATAAGCTCTCTCCATGCGAGCCGCTTTCGACATGTCTAAGCCTTTTGCTTTTGCCGCTAACCATTCTGCAGCTTCAGCATTGTCCTTGCCTTTATATCCGCTCTTGCTTGCCAGCCCTACAACGTTGCCGCCGGTAGGATCGGTATGATGATCAGCGTAGGCTTCAGCCACTTTCTTCATTACCTTGCCATCGATATTACCAATGGTTAGGCCGGTATATTTAATAATGGCTGCTTTGATTGCTGCGATTAAATTTTTAACAAACTCAACGATCGATTTTGACTGCTTCACATTGTTGACATTATCAGTCACAAGGTAAGCCGCTACCTCTTCAAGTATAGCGTCACCACGCGCACCCGCTTCAGCCACTCTATCAAGCGCGCTTTGCAATGATGCGTCTGAACCATCGTTGTTATCAATTTGCTTTTGTAAGTTGGCAAAAATTCTAGCCTTCGACTTAGCATCGATAAAGCTATCACCTGCCTGATCCATGGCTGCGTGAGTAACCTCATGCCATGCTGTGCTTTTTATATCACCAATACGATTACCGTTAGCAACAACATAAGCCACGCCATTTAAGTACGCACCTTGAACAACGTCATTGACGCTGAACATGTCAGCATCTGTAGGGATATCGCTTGCGTCCTCAACAACAACAAGTTTACCAGTGATATGCAGCTTATTTAAACGCTCATCTGAATTGATAACCTGTCTGGCTCTCTCGATATTCAAGCCGCCAGCAAGACCTTTCGATTTGTAGATATTAGGATCGGTAGCGCTGAACTCGCCTGAGTTTTCAACCGACTTAATGTTAGACGCGTTCTCATCAAAGATATGGATATGAGCAACGTCACCACCCATGTTCATATTAGCAAAGCGTCGATCAGCATCTTTTAGAATGATGCTATCAAAACCTAAGTTTTTAATGATCTGAGCAAGAACGTGAGAGCCAATCAGATCGCCATTGTCATTTTCAATGTAGGCGTTATCCGCGCTTTCTCTTAACGCCTTCTCTAGTTCTACTGAGTCAACTTCAGATTCGGTAATGTTTTCAAATATCGCATTAGGATCAGCGCCATACTCCCACGCCACTTGCTGTACTGCCTCGTATAAATCATTCTCTTTTTCGCCTGCCAGTTCATAGTAGCGATCATCAATTTCGTTTTCGTATTCATCTGAAAACTCCTGCTTTCCATCATCATCGAGCGCGTCATAGTCAATGCTGTTTTCATCAGCAATCTGCTCTACAGCTTCATCACGTACACCGTCTGTATCAACGAAGTTATGCCATTGCCTGTTGTTTGCGTCAACAACAAAAGGATTGGAAGTCTTAATGTAAACCTCCATGACTTTCTCTGCATCACCGGCTAACTCGTCCCTTGCTATTTTTTCTGCAATATCAGCCGCGTCATCCGTACTATCAACGTCACTCTCTGTGTATCCAAAACGAGCAGGATCTTCTTGCAACTCATAAACAAGTCGCTCAGCCCTTCTTGTTATTCTTCCGGTTAAGTCCTCACCGTCAGCCATGTAGTTTACTTCTGCATCAGTCTCGCTTGAAGTAAAGTAATTAACAGCCCCAAACTGGCCTTCAACATTGCCATTAATAGAAGCATCGAACACGTCAAACTCATGCGTGGTAGCGTGATAGGCTTTCAGTATTACTGGTTTACCGGTTACAAACTTATGACTATTGATATCGTCAGCGTCAATGATCTCAGCGCCGCCAGACCATTTCTTGAAGTTCTGGCTATCTGTATCAGGTAAGGCCTGTTTTGAGTACAGCATCATACCGTTTTCAGCCTCTTTCGATTTAAGCGATCTAAACAAGCCATCGAAAGCCTCTGCTACAGGGGCAATCTCTTCTTCAAGTAGGTATGGGTAACGTTCAGGGTTACGGCTAAACTCTTCAATAGTCACGACATTGGCCAGAAAGTCATTGTGGTAGCCATTCTTTTGCATGGTCGCAATCACATAGCTCTCAAACGATCTCGCTGCGCGCTCAATAACCCGACTCCAATAACCGTTTTCCTTGCCAGCATCGATCGTCGCGGCACGCTGTTTCATTGGTGACTCATCAAGCGCTTTTACCAGCTTGGCAAATTCACTTTCAACTTCAGGTCTAACGCCTTTCTTGTGGTTAGGATCTAGCTCCCAATTTTTAATGTCATAGTAATCACTACCCTTGGTTTTAGCGTCCATTTCTGCGAGCTGTTCTTTAGATAGCTTCTGGCTTATGGCTCTGCCTCTTCCTGCAATCCTTACATACTTCTGATTAGGATCATAAGTAATGAAGCTATGCGCTCTAATACCACCTGTCTGACCATCTTCACTACGCTTTCTTTGGAAGTAGTTATCTAAAGCATGAAACCACTCGTGCGCCAACGAGCCAGCGCCTTTCGTTTTGGTCAAATTGATAACAAATAGTCCAGACTCAAAGTGCGCCATGGCTTTACTCTTGCCTCGCGCACCTAGACCAAGCGACAATTCGCCGCCTAGCGAGATAGCTTGAGAAGGGATACCGGCGATATTGGCCAAATCCATTAAAGCATCATAAGCTTGATCAAGCATACCTTGACGGTCTTGAGCACCTTTACCATCTTTCACCCAATTACCAAACTCTACCCATTTGAAAGCAAACGCCTTTTCAAACATCTGAGATGTAACATGTTTGCCATTCCGGTAGTCTTGACCGCTTCTAGGCAGATTGGTTTTTCTGCGCATGTCAGACTTAGTAACGTTATCACGCGCCTTAACCTCGTCCCATAGCTTCACCAGCTCAGCATTATTTTCTTTTGCAAACAAAAGCGCTTCACGGCTGTTATCAAATTCTTTTAGGTGACGGTATTCGCGATCGCCTTTTTTCATGATGAAGAATTTTTTGAGTCGGCCACGAACTTCAAACGCCATTGGTTTACCGGTATTCTCGGGGGCAACTTCTGCAGCCAACTTACTATTGACCTGCTCAAACACATCTTCTATTTTTTCCACACCCTCGAACCGTTCTCGCGCGCCATCTATAGAAACGATTATTGATGGTGACGCAACTTGCTTACCGTCAACATACTTGTAGGCTTTAGTCCAGTTACTTGTCTTGCCGATCCTAGACCATTGATCGCGCTCTACCGCCATCAACAGTTTCACTCTGTCAGTCACGTTCTCAAGACCTGAAGCATCTTCCATACGCTTAATAAAATCGTCAGTAGAAATATCACCAGCGAGCGCTATTTGTACCAACTTGTAAAACCTATCAACAGACTCTGCCCAGCGCTTGACCTTGTATTTCGTTCTAGGCTTGTTAGGTATCTCGTCTCTGGCAACCGTTGTGAAGGCCGCGTGAAACTTGTTTTCCATTTTGTCAATTTCTGGTTTTGGAAAAATCTTACTTAGCGGCAAGGCTACAAAGTCTTCTTCAGCAAAGTTTTTATCCACAAACTGATAGGTGTCTTTGCGAGCACCACCGACTTTTTTACGGCCAAAATCAGCAAGCTTGCCATTACGCTCAGCGGCTGTTTGATAAGGCGGCGCTTGGCCGCCAGCTCTAATAATGACGCGCTCAAGCTGCGTTCTTTCCGTCTGCGTTTGTTTTATGAGTTTGTTGATAGCATCTTTAAGATCTACGCCTTCATTTTCAAGCGCCTCAAGAGCGTTGCTGTCTTCGGTGTTTAAAGCTGCTGCTGCTTCTGCGCATGTAGTCATAATAAGTCCTGTTCGATTGCTGCCATCACTATCGTTATAATTTCTTCATCTTCACGTAACTGCTGCTGAATACTCTCAACAGTCCGGCCTTTAACCGTTCTTGTTTTGCCTGTGCTACCGCCTGAAGGTGACACCACCCCAACGGTTGCTATGTAGATGTAGCCTCGTGTAGCCACGCCATCTACACCGTCAAGATACCCTCTTGTGGCAACCGACAAAGGTCTGATCGCCATGTTACGCCTTTACGGTTAATGGCAGAATATCAATACTATCAATTAAGTTTGCTTTCGATTGAGCGTCCCAAGACCGGTTGACCTTTAATCTCACCGGCTTTCTTTCAGAGACATTACTGCTGTTATTAATAACGTCCTGCAATGCGCTTACAAGCTTTTCTTGGCTGGCACTTAATGTATCCAATCCATTATTCATCTTGCTCACAGCTTCAGTAGAACTATTTGCAGCGCTCAATGATTGCTTGGCCGCTTCAGCAGAATGTTTAGCAGCCTCAACAGCGGTACGGTCAACTTTAGGCTGAAGGGGTTTTGATGGTTTTTCTGGCAGTTGTCGCTGGGGCTTTTTTTGAGCCTCCTTGCGGGCAACCTCCTCATCAGTTAGGAATTTAGCAACCATTAGCAAACCTCTTTAAGAACACTCAACGCATCTAAACGAGCATCAATATTTTTAAGATGAAACTCTGCAGACTGACGACCATCAGTTTCAGTAGTTAGCATTATCTCAGATAATGGCTTTCCAGTATCTTTGCTACCTTCTTTTTCCTCTAGCTTAACTTCAGTCTTGCTTTTTGATTTGCGCGTAGGTTTTTTAGGCTTGCTTTGCTTTTCTGTTTCACGCGCAGTAGGTGTGACAGGATTAACCTCTGTATCTACATCGGACTTTTGATCGGATATTTCGGACTTTCTGCCAAGATCACCTGCAGGCTTCTTGGTTTTACTCTTATCCATCACCCATGTTTTAAATTCAGACATTGGCATTTCGGTAACAGCGCCTGCACCTTGCCAGCCCTTATCGTAGTTTTTGTTATATTCAGCCAAAGCATCTTGCTCAGTAGCTGCACCGATCACCACTTTATGCTCGTCAAATTTCTTAGTATCAGGATCAACCTGATCGATTACAAAAGCCTTGTCTGCTTTTTCAGCGCCATCCGTTATAAAGACATCAACATGATCTTTGTCTTTGCCGATAGTGCCTTTAATGTAGCCATAATGACTATTCATTTCGCTAGCCCATTCTTTACCCTGTTTGCTCGTACCTGAACGGGTAGAACCTTTCGGATTTTCAATGGATATATTTAAGCCGTGAAGTGAAGCGTGACCTTTCTTATAATTCCCCGCCTCCTTTTGAGCGTCAGTAGGCTCTGGCAAATCATTCTCTGTTGAGTGAGCGGCTTCTTTAGCAGCGACATCAACACCAGTTTCGTGCCTGATATCCTCCTCAGTAGGGGTAATATCTTGTTGCTCTGTAGTGTATAAGCCAGTGCCTTCACCGTCTTGGTCTACGTCACCGGCTTGGTTTTTCAGCATAAACGGTAGGTCTTCTGCAGGATCGCCGCGATCAAGATCTTCCATACTGGCCAGCTCTTCATTGACCGGCGTGTATTCTTCCTGCGATTGATCGCCATAAATTTCAAAATCGTTGTTTTGCGCTTCCTCTTGAGCTGCGTAATAGGCTTCAGCTTCTTTCTCTGCTGAACTACTGTCATTGTAATAAGCTTTAGCGTAAACATTCTCACCGGCTTGCTGCTTGTCCATTAGCGCTTGCAGGTCTTTGATATCATGCTTGCCATTACTATCTAGCGGCAGATATCCAAGCTGAGCCAGACCTTCAGCAATATCATCTATAGGCTTGCCACCGCTCTTCCTGAACATGGAGTTTCTACCAACGTCTTTACTGTCAGTATCGCTAAGCTTTACACCGCCTAGCTTATTGATCGCCTGCTTGAGCGTATCCTTTTCAGGCTTGACCGTATTCAGCGCGTTCTTAGGCGCAAGGCCAAGTCGCTGGCGCATAGCCAGATCAGCCGCTTTAAGTTCATCGCCTTTAACTGTTTCACGCTCATTATCAAAACCAGTGATAGGTTTTTCTTTTTTAATAAGCTCTTCAGTTTCAGGTTTTTTCTGCTCAGACTGTGTTTCAATATTCAAGCCTTTAAACGCTTGAGCCATCGCCCCCTCAAGAACAGGCTGACTTTCTTCGACCTGCTCAGCATTTTGAGCTGCTGCAGCAATGCGTGCTTTTGACGCTGCGGTACGGCCTTTTGCTTTCTCGTGAATAGCTTGGTATATTTCAGCAACTTCCTGATCAGTTCTAAAGTCTGAGTCTCGCTGATCAAGATAGTCAAGCGTCTCTCTGTTGACCTGATCATATTGTTGTTGGCTTGCTTGTTGTAGCGCTAAATCATATTCAGCATCTAAAGCATCACGCTCTGTATTTTGCTCATTGATCTGCTCTGCTTCTCTGGCTTGTGCTAGAAGGCCTTTTTGAATGGTTGACTGTTTAGCTTCTGCCAGCATACGTGCCTGAACAGCGTTTAATTCCTGCTCAAGAATATCGCCGCCAGCATTGGCTGTTTCTTCTCGGGCTTGCTGATCGGCAAGGTTAGGATCGATATCAGGTGGTGGTGCAGCAGGATCAACACCGCCATTGTTCCGGATATCTCTCGCTTGACTTACATCTGCAGCAACACTTGGTACGCTGAACCCAGCACCCATAGCACCAGACACAGCAGCGGTATCAATAAAGCGATCGATCAAATCATCTTCAGTGTACTTGCCACCTTCAGATAACGCGCCGCCCATGATTAGGCTTTCTTGAGCAAGCTCAGTGCCGACCTCATAACCTGTTTTCTTGAAGATCTCTTTACCGATTGCTTTGGCCGCATCTTTCTTCCCAGCTTGAACCAGCGTCTCGACCAGCTTTTTGCCGGTGATCTTGGCAAGCATTTTCTTAGGCACAACCTTATCTGCACCGAATTTTTCTAGCAGCCCGATAAGTACACCAACGCCAAGCGCTGTGCCGGAATTAACCTCTAACCCTTGGTCTTCCATTTCCTCAGCAGCTTCACCAGTACCTAGCAATACCGTTCCTGCTGTTGTTGTACCACCTATAACTAGCGCTGCAGGTACTGAGAATGGGACTGTGACAGCGGCTAATAAGCTGCCACCCAAAGCAGCGCCGGAATAAGCGGCGTTCTCACCGATCATTTCCCATGTTTTGCCTAGAGCTTGAGAGATACCGCCTTCAGCGTAGTTTTCGCGGATCGTACCTTGGTATTCAGGCGAGTAACCGCCCGCTAAAATATCTGCCTCTTGCTCGTCTACGTAATTTTGGCCTGCCTCAGATATATAGTCAGAACCAATAAAGTTACCTAGCTCTCTAAAGCCTTTACCACCTAGCTTTTGCGCTTGATCTACTGAAAAAGCCCACGAGCTATCTGGATCTTTATTCGCGCTCTGGTAATTCGATTCATCCATGAAAGGATCGTCGGACGGTTCATAAGGCCTAAAACCTTCAGGTAGATCGCTGTAGCTGTTCTCTTGTTCAAGAGGCCGGAAACCTTCAGGTAAGTCGTTATATTCCACATTAACACCTTGTCGCTATTTAACAGGTTTAAAGCCATCTTCTGTCATTTCCATCACATCGCCAGCATCATTCACTATCTTGAAGCCTAGCGGGTATTTTGTCGGGCTCGCGTCTTTCTTGGGTGAAGAAAGCTCAGTTAAGAAGCTTTGGTATATCTGGC
>Ga0316189_10001551_pt1 | contig 22766 bp, 20 predicted proteins | sample LowCovwburrow_MG_FD_204930 | JGI IMG/M metagenome (GOLD analysis project Ga0316189, IMG submission 204930) | Coastal sediment microbial communities from Maine, United States - Lowes Cove worm burrow | ecosystem: Environmental > Aquatic > Marine > Coastal > Sediment | place: USA: Maine... | reverse complement strand
TGGAACAGGAAATACCCACGCTGGAACAGGTCATCACGCCCCTGGGCGGTGGTGGACTGGTCAGCGGCACGGCCATTGCCACGCGCGCCTGGGGCGTTGACGTATACACGGTCGAACCCGAAGGAGCCGCCGATACAGTGGCGAGCCTGGAGAGCGGGAAAATCATCACGGAATTCACGCCGGATACCATCGCCGACGGGCTCAGAGCCATCGTCGGCGTACGTAACTTCAAGGTGATCCGTTCAGAAGTAAAACAGGTGCTGACGGTTACGGACGATGAAATTCGTTCGGCCATGGTCCTGTTCTGGCGCCACATGAAAATCCTGATTGAACCGTCTTCCGCCACGGTCATTGCGGCCATCGGCAAGCACCCCGAAATATTCAGCGACAGGAAGGTAGGGGTGATCATCAGTGGCGGTAATATCCACCCTGCTGACTGGGTAAGGCTAACCGAGGCGTCAGAGTGAGGCTGGTTGTCCGGGGCCTAACCCAGCGAGCGGACAAAAATATCGGCCATACGCTCCAGTAAGCGCTGATCTTCTTCGCCAAATCGGTTTTTGACCGGGCTGTCAAGATCCAGTACCCCGATCAGCTTTCCATCTCTGACCAGCGGCAACACGATTTCCGAGCGCGAGGCGACATCGCAGGCAATATGACCTTCGAAGGCATGAACATCGGCAACCCTCAACACCTTACGGCTTTGTGCCGCCGTGCCACACACACCCTTACCCAGCGGAATCGAAACGCAGGCGGGACGTCCCTGGAAGGGGCCTACCATCAAGCCGCTTCCTTTCAGAAAATAGAACCCAACCCAGTTGACATCTTCAAGCGAGTAGAACAAAAGTGACGATAAGCTGGCAGCATTCGCAACCAGGTCTGTCTGGCCCGACAACAATGCGCTCGCCTGTTCGACCAGATCTTCAGCATCCACCATCTGCTTTTTCCTCTGTTTTCTGAAACACCAGCAAGCTGTTGTTGGCCGGTAACCGTTCCTGCTGTATGAGCTCCATATGTTGGCTGCGTGCCAGCGTATCAAGCGCCTCCAGGTCGCGAATACCCATGACAGGATCTCGTGAACGCAAGCTGTGGTCAAACACCTGGTTACTGTCAGAGGTATACCGTCCTGCTTCGTTGAACGGGCCGTAGAGACAGAACACACCACCCGGCCGGAGAAGACGGCCAACACCCGCGAACATATCGCAAACCATTTCCCAACTCATGATATGGGCCGTATTGGCTGAATACACGGCGTCGAAATGTGGATCAGGCCAGCTACTGTTTACATCCAGTTCTACTGCCCGGAGTATATTGTCTCGACCTTCAGCGGCAATCCGCGCGGCAAGCCCTTCCAGGTACTCTTCACGGTCTGTGGGCTGCCAGGCAAGACCAGGAAAAGCCGCAGCAAAATGGACCAGGTGTTGCCCGGTACAGGATCCAATTTCCAGGATTCGGCCCTGCGCAGGCAGCACAGACAGCAGAACGTTTAGAATATGTTCCTTGTTGCGTTCACAGGCTTCAGAATATGGCAGGCCGATCATGTCAGGTGGTGTCTCCGTTACTTGCGACTGCGGAATAAAAAACGCCCGGGCATTGCCCGGGCGCCGATTTACTGTTGTACGTTTGCAGCTTACAGGATGGGCCGGTCTTCCACGATGCTCGGCGTCACGAAGATCAGCAGCTCACGTTTTTTGGACTCGTTAGCCCGGCGACGGAACAGTGCGCCTACACCCGGGATATCTCCCAGCCATGGCACTTTTTCCTCTTTCGAAGCCGTTTCGTCCTGGAAGATACCACCCAGCACGACGGTATCGCCGTTGGCAACCAGTACCTGGGTTTCAAGTTCACGCGTATCGATAGACGGAACCGAACCACCCCTGGATGTCTGGTAAATCTCACCCACGGTGTCCTGTTTCACGTTGAGGTCCATCTGCACCCGGTTATCCGGAGTAATCAGCGGGGTTACTTTGAGTTCCAGTACGGCTTCCTTGAACTGCACCGCGGTGGCGCCGGACGAGGTTGACTGCTCGTAAGGAATTTCAACACCCTGGTGGATCCATGCTTCCGCCTGGTTGGCCGTCACGATACGGGGCGTGGAAATGACCTCACCCTCACCCTCGGCCTCAAGTGCCGACAGTTCAAGATCAAGCAGGAAGTCACCGGTCAGGAATGACAGGGCCATTGTGGCCGCATTCGCGCTGGGGGCGGGCAGGTTAACCTGGTACCGATTCGGATAGGACGGGATATCCAGTAAACCGTCGTCCCGGGGGTCGATGGCCGGATTAAAAGTGTCTGCCGCCTGGCCGTCTGCAGCGATTACACCGATATTGCTTCCCTGGTGCAGGTAGCTGACACCGAACCGAACACCCAGCTCATGGGCAAATTCGGAACTGGCGATCACGATACGAGACTCGATTTGCACCTGGCGGACCGCGTAGTCCAGCTTAGTGACCAGTTCCTGAATCGCTATGATCTTTTCAGCGGTATCGGTAATAAGCAAGGTGTTGGTACGCGCATCGATCGCTACGGAACCGCGTTCCGACAACAGCCCGTCCTCATCAGCATTCCTGCTGTTGTTGTTCCTTGAATTGTCTATCAAGGCCTGCAAGTCTGCGGCTGTTGCGTAACTGACGGGAATCAGCACGGTCTGCAGCGGCTCGAGAATCCTGCGATCTGCCTGGGCCTGCAAAAGCTGCTGTTCACGTGCAGCGATTTCAGCCGTCGGACCGATCCAGAGCACGGTGCCGTTTCGACGCATGTCCAGGTTACGCGCATCCATCACGATATCCAGCGCCTGGTCCCAGGGCACGTTGGTCAAACGCAGAGTCAGGTTGCCGCCGACAGTGTCTGCAACAACGATGTTGAGATCAGAGACGTCTGCGATCAACTGCAAAACTGAGCGTACCGGAATGTCCTGGAAGTTAAAGGTAACCTTGGTGCCTTCGTAAACCTTGTCTTCAAAGAATTTGACTTCAACTTCCTCGACAGCCGCCGCGCCTTCCGACATGGGGCTGACTTCAACAACTATGTCATTACCTGACTCGTATGCGAGGTGTTCATATAAACCGGCGGTTGAGAGTCTCACCCGTACACCGGATTTCTGGCCGAACGAGTCGATCATTTGTACCGGCGTGGCAAAGTCCATCACGTCAAGACGCTGATTCAGATTTTCCGGCAAATTCGAGTTGAAAATATCAAGAATCAGCGAGTTGGTGCCTTCTTCGATCGACATGCTGGCACCTGGACGGTCCATGCTGACAATCACGCGTGCCTGACCCTGGTCACCCAGCCGGAAATCAACGTTACTGACGTTGTAACCACCCGTTGAATCGGAGGCAGTTGAAGATGTTGAAGCGGCAGACCTGGTTGCTGCGCCTGAGCCGGCTACAGTCAGCACAACGGCGCCACTCTGCGCATCATACTCATAAGCGGTAGCCTGCGAGAGATCAACAACGATTCTCGTTCTGCCGCCGGCAGTGACTGCCGAATACTGCTGCACGTTGCCTTCACCAACATAAACGGGCTCAGCACCCAGTTGGCTCTCCGTATCGGTAAGGTCCAGCACGATGCGTGCCGGGCTTTCCGTGGCAAACACGCTGACCTTGGGCACATCGCCGCTGGTCTGCAGTGCTATTTCGACGCCGCCATCAGCCGTATTTGAATGGCTGATACCAGTGACATTGCTTGCTGCAAATGCCGCCGTTGCTGGCATGATCGCCAGGACCGTAATCAGTCCTGAAAGAAGTCCGTTTCTCCAATTACGCATGCTGCGCCCTCTTTCACAGGTTTGCGGTTCACTAACTTTGCATTCGTTGATGCTATTCATTGCCATGCCTCTCGAATTTCGTCGCTGGAGTGTAGCCATCCTAGCTACCACCCAGGGCGACTGAAGCTTCCCTGACCAGCCAGCCGCCGATACCATCGGCAATAAACTCGCTCAGTTGCACCTCATCGGGTGAAATATCGCTAATCTTGCCGTGATTCTTTCCAATATAATTTCCGACCGCTACCCGGTGGACAACACCATCCGGATCCCGTACCAGAGCCCAATCAGATGACTCCTTGGAAAAGGTGCCAACCATCAACAGTGTGTCGAGTTCGAACCTCTCAAGGTATTCCCTCGGACGTTGCAAATCAGGCCTTGGCCCTGAGGACGGCCCGGTTGCAACGACCTGGTCACTGCCTTCACTGGTTGACTGGCGGAATGGATCACGGCCGGTCAAGCCTTCATATTGGTATGGCGTGTAGGTCCGCACCGGAGGAATAGGAGGAATCGGTGTCGCCGGCCTCGCTTTTACTTCTGCGATATACCGGTTGAGATCGTCCTGACGTCCGGAACAGGCGGTCAGCATCGTTGCTGCAACGACCAGAACCACCACACTCATGTTCTTGATTGTGTTTAGTCTAATCATGGCGCACTCGCCTCGGCCCGCTCTGCAGCCTCATCTTCGTCGATATAGCGATACGTTTTTACGGTGCCCTCAAGTATCAGGCGACCATCCGCAGCACCACCTACGTCACGTTCGTTGGCTCTGCGAAGTGCAATATCATGCATGGTCAGGATGACGACCCTTGGCAGAGAAGCAACACCGCTGACGAATTCACCAAACTGGTGATAGTCGCCGAGCATTCTTACGGAAATCGGGCGCTCTGCGTAGAAGTCGTGGAAAGCCTCTGCGTTGGGCTGGAATAACTGCACATCAATGCCTGCCCCCAGGGCTGTCTGGGAAACATCTACCAGTAACTTGTCCATTTCGGTTCTGCTGGGCAATTGGCGGAACATCGTTTCCAGCAGTTCCTGCATCTCGGCCAGTTGTAACTCGTAAGACTCAAGGTTTGCGGCCTTCGCCTGCTTGGCTTCAAAGTCCACACGCAACTGGTTCTCAAGACCCTGGACCATTTCCAGCTGTTCAGTTTTTGCCTTGATCAGCAGAAAGTAACCGATGGCCAGTATAACGACGAGCAGGAAACCCAGGATGACATAGCGAACCGAAGTCGGTGCACTGCCGATGTCATTGAAATCAAGATCTCGTAATTCGTTGAGCATCAGCCTGCCCCCACCGACTCAACGTCGATTTCTTCTGATTCGCTATTGGTATTGTCAAGCCTGACAGTGATTGCAAACTCGTAAGTTTCAACCCGGCTGGCTGGCTTGGTTGCCGCCCGCACATACTGTAGTTCCGGCCTGACAAAGAGGTCCATCTCATCCAGGCTCTGCAGGTATGCAGAAACCCTGGCATTGGACTGGCTGGTCCCCAGCAGGGTCAGGTTTGTACCCTGCTGCCGCACATTGGTCAGCGTAATACCCACCGGAATGGTCTTGGCCAACTTGTCCAGCAACTCAACCGTTAGAGAACGGCTGGCTTGCAGCGATTCAATGATCTGTTTGCGTGACAGGAGTCGATTGCGCGTGTTCTCAAGATCCCGAATACGGGCAATCCGCTGTTCCAGACGATTGATCTCGGACTGGAGATGCTGGTTCCTGGATTCCTGCTGACTGATGCGTTGATCGAAAAACAGACCAACCAGTAACACCAGGATGGCGCCGAGCACCAGCGTACCCATAAGTGAATACATGAACTGGCGCTGGCGATCCCTGCGCTCTTCTTCACGCCATGGAAGGAGATTGATTCTAGCCATCAGTCAAACCCCCTTAGTGCGAGACCCATTGCAATCATCAGGTTCGGTGCATTCCTGTTCAGGGCAGCAACCGCTACGGAAGGAGCCAGTTCCAGCCCGCTGACCGGATCGGCCACGGCTGTCTTGATTCCCAGTTCCTGCTCAACCACTTCTGCGAGCCCCTTGATCGAAGCCATGCTGCCGGACAGGAAAATCGTTCTGATGTTGGAGAATTCAGCGCTTGAACTATAAAACTGCAATGCGCGACTGATCTGGTGCACGACATTGAGCATGAACGGCTCAAGAACCTCATCTTCGAAATTCTCAGGAGCGGGTTCGCCACGCATGAAGAAGCCAGCTTGCTCGGCCGTCATGTCGTAACGCCGCATGATCTCTTCAATCAGTTGGTTACCGCCAAAAGGATGATCGCGGGTGTAAACAACCCGTCCATTCCTCAGGATCAGCAAACTGGAGAGATCGAAGCCAATATCAAAAATACCGACCGTTTCGGTACTCCTGATGCCTTCACGCTCCCGAATCAACTCGAATGCGTTGGCCATGGCGAATGACTCGACGTCTACAACCCGGGTTTTAAGGCCCAGAGACTCCAGAGCATCCTGCCGACTTTCGACATTCTCGTTTTTGCTGGCCGCCAGCAGTATATCCACCATGTCCGCGTTCCTGGCTGAAGGTCCGAGAACCTCGAAATCCAGGCTGATCTCATCCAGCGGGTATGGGATGTACTGATTTGCCTCAATCTGCACCTGGCTCTCAATGTCCGCTTCTGCCAGGTTTGAAGGGAGGCTGATTGTCTTCGTGAATACAGCTGACCCTGAGACCGCAACAGCGCAGTACTTGGAATTCGAACCCGAATTCCTCACTGCGGACTGAATCGCCTCTGATATAGCCTCAATATCCTGAACCGATTTTTCAACGATCACGCCAGGTGGTAATGACTCGATCGCGAAATGGTCAATTCGGTATGAGTTGCCATGCCGGGAAAGCTGTAACAAGCGGATGCTTGAAGACCCGATATCCAAGCCCATTAAGGGTGGTAATTTGGTGCCGAATATTTTCAATATTGCCCTCAATCCTTTGTTCGACAATGGGTTATTGACACTTCCTGAACTAGTTTTTAACAGATATTGATTTGATTCTCAATGCCGATTTCGAATTATTTTTATGTTTTTGTCGTCAGACACACTCTGTCTTGGCTTTATAATCAGGCTTGGCGAGCGAAAGTATGAGACTGAATAGCGTGTTTATAAACACTTTTTTCTACAGGCCGCTTCCATGCTTGCCGCTTAATAACGTAATCTTACGCTTTTTAAAATAAATTTGCCCGGATCCCGGAAAATATCAAAGCAGGAATAACTAGTGAAGAAACTGATCCGTTGGTTCATCGTATTTATATTGGTTTCTTCAATAGCGGGAATTGCAACTATTGGGATCACCTACCTGGTGCTCGAACCGGATCTGCCGGATGTCGAGACTTTGCGCGACGTGCAACTCCAGGTGCCGCTCCGGGTGTTCAGTGAAGATGGTAAATTGATCGGCATCTTTGGCGAGAAACGTCGTATTCCGGTCACTGTCGAAGAAATGCCCGCATTTCTCAAGCAGGCATTCCTGGCCGGCGAAGACGCCCGCTTCTATGAGCACCCCGGAATTGACTACCAGGGCATCACCCGGGCGGTCTGGTCACTGGCGACCACCGGTGAGAAATCCATTGGCGGCAGCACCATTACGCAACAACTGGCCAGGAACTTCTTTTTAACAGCCGAGAAAACCTGGACGCGCAAGATCAAGGAAGCCTTCCTTGCTTTGAAGATCGAAAAGGAACTGAGTAAAGACGAAATCCTCGAGCTGTACCTCAACAAGATATTTCTCGGGTACCGGGCTTATGGCGTGGGTGCAGCCGCAGAAGTCTACTACGGCAAATCCACGGACCAGCTTTCCCTCGCGCAGTGCGCCATGATTGCCGCCCTGCCAAAAGCACCGTCCAGGATCAACCCGATCACATCACCCGAACGGGCGCTTGAGCGGCGTAATTACGTCCTCGGCCGCATGTTTGATCTTGGGTACATCGATGCTGCTGCGTTCAAAGCGGCGCAGGCCGAGTCCGACAGGGCTTACTACCACGGGGCCATCGCGGAAATATCCGCGCCCTACGTCGCCGAAATGGTCCGGGTCAAGTCCCTGGAGTTACTCGGATCCCGGGCTTACACAGGGGGATACGTGGTCAAAACGACCATCAACAGCCGCCTGCAAACGGCCGCCAACCTGGCCGTATCAAACGGCCTGGAGGAATATGACCAGCGCCATGGCTTTCGCGGCCCTGAAGCCCATGTCGACATGGCGGAACAAACAACCACTACGGACTGGGCCGAAATCCTGTCCCCGCATCGCCCTGTCTCAGGCCTTGAACCCGGATTGGTCATTGAGGCAGAGGGTGAACTGGCACTGGTCTTCCTGCGTAACGGGCAAACGGTTGGGCTGGCGCTGGATGACATGAAGTGGGCCGCACCGTTCATCGACCGTGACCGCAAGGGGCGGGCACCCAAAGCGGTGGAGGACATCATGGTCCCGGGCGATATCGTCCGGGCGCGACTGCACGACGACGGCAGCTGGAAGCTGGGTCAGTTACCCGAAGTGGAAGCAGCGCTGGTCTCACTCGACCCGCGTAGCGGGGATATCAAGGCACTGGTTGGAGGCTATGATTTCGCCCGGAGCAAATTCAACCGGATTATCCAGGGCCGCCGGCAACCCGGCTCGAGCTTCAAACCATTTATTTATTCCGCGGCACTGGAGAAGGGATACAACGTTGCCAGCCTGGTAAACGATGCACCGATTGTTTTCGAGGACTCTGAACTGGAACGTACCTGGAAGCCACAGAACTTCAGCGAGAAATTCTACGGCCCCACACGCCTGCGAGAGGCGATGGTTAACTCGCGCAACCTGGTTTCGATCCGCTTGCTGCGCAATATTGGCATCGAGTATGCCCGTGAATACGCGGAGAACTTCGGTTTTGAACGCAGTGAGATGCCGGCCAATTTATCGATGGCGCTTGGCAGCGCTTCCCTGACACCGCTATCCATGGCCCGGGGTTACGCCGTGTTCGCCAATGGCGGCCACCTCGTTACGCCCCAGTACATTCGCCTCATCACAGACGCGCAGGGACGGGTTGCGTATGAGACGCTGCCCTCGCTGATCTGCGACGATTGTCTACAGGAAGCTACTGTGCAGGAAGAGGCCGAAGTGCCGGTGGAAAATACTGAACCCGAGTTCAGACCCCTGGAGATAGCGACCGACCCCGTGGATCCGGACCTGGCCAATGCGGGGTCGGCGAGGAAAGTCATCCGCATGACGCGTGAAGAAAGCCTTGCACCGCCGACTATCTCGCCACAGAACGCCTACCTGGTCCGATCCATGATGATGGATGTTGTTCGCCGCGGTACCGGTGTTCGCGCCATGCAACTGGGTAGACGCGATCTCGCCGGAAAAACCGGAACGACCAATGAACAACGCGACGCATGGTTTTCGGGATATAACAATCACCTGGTGACTTCAGTCTGGGTCGGATTCGACAACCATGATCCACTGGGACGGCGTGAACTGGGTGGACGCGCGGCATTACCCGTGTGGATGGAATACATGGCCGTGGCACTTGAGGGCCTGGAAGACCAACAGCCCCTTATGCCGGAAGGGCTGTCACAGGCCCGGATCGATCCCGAGAGCGGGTTACTGGCCCGGCTTGGGCACGAAGACGCCATCATGGAAATATTCCAGGCAGGCAGGCTGCCACCCATGCAAGAGGAAGAACAGGGAGACAACCAGGATGTCCCGCTCGAAGAAGACCCGTACGAAATCTACTGACCACCGGCTGCAGCAGGTAAGGCTGGAAATCGCCACTGAGGCCGCGCGAATCATCGCCACCGAAGGGCAGCAAAATTATCATGCGGCAAAAAAGAAGGCGGCTGAGCGACGAGGCGTCAGTGAACGGCTGGCCCTGCCCAGCAACCTTGAAATAAAGGACGCGCTGCGCACGTACCTTGAACTTTACGGGGGTACTGCCCACACGGACAACCTGGCGCGTTTGCGCCGGGCGGCGGTATCAGCCATGCACTGGCTGGACAAATTTACACCCCGGCTGGTCGGAGCGGTGCTGGACGGCACGGCTAACGAGCATTCAAGGGCCGGCCTGCATATTTTCGCCGATTCCACTGAATCCGTGATTTTGCACTTTCTGGAAAACGGCAAGCCGTTCAGTGAAGAGCAGCGTCAGATCCGCTGGTACGACGGGAAGCACCGAACGGTGCCGCTGGTCATTTTCGAACAGGATGGATCCACCATGGAGCTGACAATTTTCGAACGGGTTCACTTGCGCCAGTCACCGCCCAGCCCGATCAACGGCAAACCGCAACGACGCGCAAACCTGGCCGAAGCCGAAAGCCTGTTGACGGAAAACCATGCCGCCCAGCCGGGCTGGCAACCGGTTAACCGGGCCGGCTGAACCTGCTCAACCGCGCCGGTGCAGCGCCCGGTATCTGCGTTCTGTTTCGCCGGCATAAACCTGTCGTGGTCGCCCGATCTTGGTCGGCGTCTCGCATTGCTCCAGCCACTGCGATACCCAGCCCACGGTTCGCGCAATGGCGAACATCACGGTATACATGCTCACCGGAATACCCAGGGCTTTGTATATGATGCCGGAATAAAAATCGACGTTCGGGTAGAGCTTCTTCTCGACGAAATAGTCATCCTCAAGCGCAATGCGCTCAAGCTCCATTGCCAGATCCATCATCGGATCGTCCTGGCCGAGCTCATCCAGTACTTCGTAGCAGGCCGCACGAATAATGGTCGCGCGCGGATCGTAGTGCTTGTAGACCCGGTGCCCGAAGCCCATCAATCTGAACGGGTCTGATTTATCCTTGGCGCGCTTGATGTATTTTGGCACCTGCGAGATGTCGCCGATATCGCTCAGCATAGCCAGTACCGCCTCGTTGGCACCACCGTGTGCCGGACCCCACAAGGCCGATATACCTGCCGCTACGCAAGCATAAGGATTTGCCCCGGTCGACCCGACCAGTCGCACCGTGGACGTGCTGGCGTTCTGCTCGTGATCTGCATGAAGGATGAAAAGAAGGTCCAGCGCCTTGGCCGCCACTTCACTGACTTCATACTCTTCACTGGGAACCGAGAACATCATGTTCAGGAAGCGTTCGCAAAAACGCAGGGAATTTTGTGGATAGGCGATTGGCCAGCCCATATGGTGACGGTAACAGGCCGCAGCAATCGTGGGCATCTTGGCGATCATGCGCTTGGCCGACAACATGCGATGCTCCGGGTTCCCCATATCCAGCTTGTTGTGGTAAAACGCTGCCAGCGACCCCACCACGCCGGCCATCATGGCCATCGGATGAGCATCGTAATGAAAACCTGAGATGAACTGGTTGAGCTGCTCATGCACCATCGTGTGGTAGGTCAGTTCGTCGCGAAACTGATTCAGACTGCTTTCGGTCGGAAGGTTCCCATTCAGCAACAGGTATGCCACTTCAACGAACGTGCTGCGCTCTGCGAGCTGCTCGATCGGATAGCCACGGTAGCGCAAGATCCCCTTATCACCGTCGATGAACGTGATCTTGCTGGTGCAGGCTGCTGTGGCGCTAAACCCCGGATCGTAGGTGAAGTAACCCAGTTGCGACGGAAGCGATTTAATATCAAGGGTAGGTTCACCTTCTGTCCCGGCGACGACCGGCAACTCCAGTTGTTTTCCCGTTGAATTATCAGTTACAAGCACTTTTTTATCGGACACTGAATTCTCCTTCGCAAACCCAAATCTGAGCCAATGAATATAGCATAGTTAATCAAATCCGAGCTATTATTGATTTTGTTAATATTCAATATGTTGAAGATAATAATTGCGCCAAATTTTCCTGCGCCCATAAAAAAACCCCGCCGTTTTTCCGGCGGGGTTTCTCTAAAACAACCAGGCTCTGTTATTTGCCGTAACGTTTCTTGAAACGGTCGACACGGCCGCCTGAATCCAGCACCTTGTGCTTGCCGGTGTAAAACGGGTGCGAGGCGCTGGAAACTTCAACTTTCACCAATGGGTACTCGTTACCGTCTTCCCATTTGATGGTTTCTTTGGTTTTAATCGTCGAGCGGGTCAGGATCGCAAAATCTGATGAGATGTCCTGGAACACCACTTCTTTGTATTCGGGGTGAATGCCGGCTTTCATGACAATTCCTATTAATTCAGGTAAACGCTTACGCGAAAGACCGGCCAGTTTACTGAGGGATGCGCCTGTTTGCAAGACCTTTCACGGCAGAAAAATCGCCTGGATATCATTGCTGAAGCGCCACCCCAGTTCGGTCGGTGACAACACTCCATTTTCCTCTTCCAGCAGCCCTTTATCAATAGCGCTCTGCACACGCCCGGAAACCTCACTCCAGTCGACCCCGGTTCTGGGCTGAAACTGGCTCACCAGAACGCCTTCGCGCAATCGCAACTGGTTGAGAAAAAACTCGAATACGCGTTCCGCTGCATCCAGTCTCCTTTCCTCCAAAATCGAACTTCCTTGCTGCACGCCCTTAATCCATGCGACCGGATGCCGTTGCCTGACGGTTCGCCTGACCGACTCCTCGGCGGGAAGCGTGATCTTGCCGTGAGCACCTGCGCCGATCCCGATGAAGTCGCCGTAGCGCCAGTAATTCATGTTGTGGCTGCAGCGCTGATCCGGGCGCGACCAGGCAGAAATTTCATATTGCTGATAACCGGCAGCGGACAGGGCAAGGCCACACTCCTGCTGCATTTCCCACCCGGCATCCTCTTCCGGCAATTCCGGCGGGTTGGCGTGAAAAGGGGTATTCGGCTCAAGAGTGAGCTGGTAATGGGAAATATGGGCGGGTTTGCACACGATCGCCTCCCGGACATCCTGCAGGGCAGCAGCGACCGACTGGCCGGGCAGCGCAAACATCAAATCAATGTTGAAATTGTGTATCCCGGAACGCTCGATCGCGGCTATGGCCTGTTCCACCTCGGCGCGCCCGTGAATTCTGCCGATGGCAGCCAACCGCTCATCGTCAAAGCTCTGGACACCCAGCGAAATCCGATTGACACCTGCATCCCGGTACGCCAGGAAACTATCATGTTCCGTGGTGCCGGGGTTGGCCTCCAGTGTGACCTCCACTTCGGGACTGACCGGTAACAGGCTGCGAAAGCCACTCAGCAGCGAGCCAATGTGTGCAGCATCGAACAGGCTGGGCGTACCCCCACCAAAAAAAATGCTGTGCACCGGCCTGCCCCACACCAGCGGCAACTCCTGTTCAAGATCATTCAGTAGAGCCTGCACATAGTCATCGAAGGGTAAATCGCCCCGCACCTCATGCGAATTGAAATCGCAGTAGGGGCATTTGCGGACGCACCAGGGAAGGTGAACGTATAGCGAAAGCGGCGGTAAATCCATGTTTAAAGACTGGCCATACTTCAGAGTTCTGCCATCTGCTCCATCAGGACCGACAAGGCCTGCCCCCGGTGGCTGAGCCGGTTCTTGAGACTGGCAGGCAATTCAGCCGAGGAACACTCCTCGCCCGGCACCCAAAACAGTGGATCGTACCCGAAACCGCGGTCACCGGCCGGAGCTTCCATGATGCGGCCGTTCCATCTGCCGGTAGCCAGCAACGGCACCGGGTCATGCGCATGTCGAACCAGGGCCATTGCACAATAGAAATGAGCGCCCCGTTCTGATTCAGGAACCCCGGCCATTTCACTCAGCAACTTCTGGTTGTTGGCGGCGGCATCCGCACCGGGGCCTGCAAATCGCGCGGAAAAAATGCCAGGTCCGCCGTTGAGGGCGTCGACCACTAACCCCGAGTCATCACCCAGTGCCGGCAAGCCCGTGTGCTCGGAAGCATGCCGCGCTTTGATCAGGGCATTTTCAACAAAGCTCAATCCATCCTCGACCGCTTCGTCGATACCCCATTCCATTTGCGGCATGACTGTCCAGCCAAAAGGGGCGAGCATGGCTTCCAGCTCGCTTAACTTCCCCCGGTTGCCACTGGCCAACACCAGCTTACGTTCGCCCGTATAAAACTCAGCCATTCAGCGCCTCCTCCTGAAACACCATCAATTCGCGGATTCCTTTTTCGGCAAGCTCCAGCATTCTGTCCAGCTCGTCACGCCGGAAAGCATGACCTTCCGCGGTGCCCTGGAGTTCAATAAACGCCCCGCCGTCATTCATCACGACATTCATATCTGTTTCTGCAGAAGAGTCCTCCGGATAATCCAGGTCCAGCACCGGCTGATCGCCGCAGATGCCGACCGAAACCGCGGCAACCTGCCCATGGATCGGGCTCTTTTTGATCAAGCCACGTGACTCCAGGTGCCGGCAGGCGTCAATCAGCGCCACGTAGGCGCCGGTGATGGATGCGGTACGGGTACCACCGTCGGCCTGCAGCACATCGCAATCGAGTGTGATACTCCTCTCGCCCAGCGCTTTGCGGTCCATTACTGCACGCAGGGAGCGACCTATCAGCCGCTGGATTTCCAGGGTCCGCCCGCCTTGCTTGCCACGCGCGGCTTCGCGCCCCATCCGGCTCCCGGTGGAGCGCGGCAGCATGCCGTACTCCGCCGTTACCCAGCCCTCACCTTTTCCGCGCAGGAAAGGCGGCACCCGTTCTTCAACAGATGCTGTGCACAACACGTGGGTATCACCACAGCAAATAAGCACGGAGCCTTCTGCATGACGGGTAAAGTTTCGTTTGATGACGGTGGTTCTCAGCTCGTCGGGAGCTCTGCCGCTGGGTCTCATATTTGGAATCCTGAATGTTAAATTTGAATCGGCTGGATTGGATCACTGACGCGATCCCCGTTTGCCGGTAGTATTGTGCCACTTAATCAGATGGGCAAGCTTTCATGATCCGAAGTATGACAGGATTCGCCGGCGCTGAACGCCAATATTCGTTTGGACGCCTGACCTGGGAACTCCGCTCGGTCAACCACCGATATCTCGAAGTCGGCTTCCGGGTCCCCGAAGAGTTCCGGGTGCTGGAACCACAAATCCGCCGGACGCTGGGTGAATTTGTGAGCCGCGGAAAAGTAGACGCCAACCTCAAGTACGCGCCGGCTCCGGGCGTGGCGAGTTCCAACCTGGAGCTCAACGGTGAACTGGCAAAGCGCCTTCTTGAGCTCCACGGCGAATTGCAGGACATGAGCAATCTGCAACAGGAACCGGATTTACGTTCCCTGTTGCGCTGGCCGGGCATGGTCCAGGAACGCGCAGCTGACCCTCAACCCCTGCACGAGGCGGCCATTGAGTTGCTGGCCGAAGCCGCCGCCGGGCTGCAGGCAGCACGCGGGCGCGAGGGTACCCAGATGGACATCGCGATCAGGGAACGGCTGCACATCATCGCCGATCATGTCGTACAGGTGCGTGGCTGGCTGCCGGATATTCGTGATGGATTGAGGCAAAAGCTCCTGGACCGCGTGGCTGACCTGCCGCAACCGCTCGACACCGGCAGGCTGGAACAGGAAGTCGCCTTCCTCGCGCAGAAAATCGATGTTGACGAAGAACTGGACCGCCTGGACGCACACGTCAAAGAAGCCCTGCTGGTGCTGGACCGCGATGACCCGGTCGGACGCCGGCTGGATTTCCTGATGCAGGAATTCAACCGCGAGTCCAATACGCTCAGTTCCAAATCGGTTGATAACAGAACCACCCAGGCCGCCGTCGAGTTGAAAGTAGCAATCGAACAGATGCGCGAGCAGGTTCAGAATATTGAGTGATCCCGGTCTATTCGTGGTGGCGGCACCCTCAGGCGGTGGCAAAACCAGCCTGATCAGTGCATTACTCCGCCAGGACGGACAGATAAAGCTGTCCGTTTCCTACACGACGCGCCCTCCGCGGCCCGGCGAGGTCGACGGGGTGCACTACCACTTTGTGGATGAGACAACATTTCTCGAACTGATTCAGCGTGATGCCCTCCTTGAACACGCGCAGGTTTTTGATTACCGCTACGGCACAGGTCGTGACGCCGTCGAGCAGCAATTGGCGGCCGGCTTCGACGTAATACTGGATATCGATTGGCAGGGTGCACGCCAGATCAGGGAATCTTTCCCCGCCTGCCACACGATATTCATCATCCCACCGTCGCTGGATTCGTTACGCCAACGCCTGGTTCGGCGCGGGCAGGACAGTGAAGCGGTGATCCGGCGGCGCATGCGGGATGCGCAGGCTGAAATTTCCCATTGGGATGAATTTGATGCCATCATTGTCAATGATGATTTTGAACAGGCCCTGGCAGAATTGCAGGCGCTTGTGCGGTCAGAAAAGCAGCCCTCCCGGTTAAATTCCGGCCAATACATGGAAATTCTGGCAGAACTGCTTGGAACGGGATAAAATGATTGGTTCAGCCCGGAGTCTGTGACTTTTCGGGGTAGTGATTTAAACGGTATTTTTGGAAGCAAAAAACATGGCACGAATTACGGTAGAAGATTGCCTCAACAGAATCGACAATCGGTTTGAAATGGTACTCACCGCGACCAAGCGGGCACGCCAGATCGCTCATGGCGCAGATCCCCTGGTAGAAGAAGAGAATGACAAACCCACGGTCATCGCTCTGCGGGAAATTGCAGAAGGGCTGGTCGACCCCCAAAGTGTTGACGTCCTCCAGGCGGAAATCGAAGCTGCAGAAGTATTTGATACGCAGCTCGAGGATGATGATTTCGCTCCGTAAGCCCGGATAAAGACAGCCACAGGCTCTGAGACGGACACATGCAGGCAGCAACTGGTTATCCCGAACCCGTCCTGAAGCTCAGGGACCTGCTCAATACGTACCTCGACCCTGAAAACGTAGCCATCGTGCTGCGTGCCTACGATATTGGCGAGTCCGCTCACCGCGGCCAGGTTCGAAAGACCGGCGAACCATACATACTGCACCCGGTCGCCGTTGCCCAGATTCTCGCTAACATGCGCATGGACCACGTCAGTATCGCGGCCGCGATACTCCACGACACCATTGAAGATACCGCCCTTGGCTGGCAGGACATCGAGCAAGGCTTCGGCTCTGAAATAGCCGACCTGGTGGAAGGCGTCACCAAGCTGGACAAGATGAAATTCCGTACCCGCGTCGAAGCGGATGCCGAGAGTTTCCGCAAGCTGATGCTCGCCATGTCCCGCGACCTGCGCGTTATCTTCATCAAGCTTGCCGACCGCCTGCACAATATGCGCACGCTTGGCAGCATGTCGCAGGCATCCCGGCGCCGCATCGCGCGGGAAACACTGGACATCTATGCACCGATAGCCGACCGCCTCGGCATGAACAGCATGAAGCACGAGCTGGAGGATATGGGATTCGCCAATCTCTACCCGTGGCGTCACCGGACCATCACCGAACATCTGCAGGAAATGACCGGAAACCGGCAGGAAATTGTCGGGAACATCCTGGAAAGCCTGCGCAAGAAAATGAACGATGTGGGCGTTCCCTGCCGAATTACCGGGCGGCAGAAATCCCCGTACAGCATTTACAAAAAGATGTTGGCCAAGGATCTGTCATTTTCATCCGTTACCGACTTTTTTGCCTTTCGCATCATCACCCAGGCCGAGTCGCATTGTTATCTCGCGCTCGGTGCGGTGCACAGCCTTTATCAACCCAAACCCGGTCGTTTCAAAGACTTCATAGCCTTACCCAAGGCCAATGGCTACCAGTCGCTGCACACCATTCTGAACAGCCCGTATGGACTGCCCATCGAAATCCAGATCCGCACCGAGGAGATGGATATCATGGCGATCAAGGGCGCCGCAGCCCACTGGCAATACAAGACCGGCGGCTCTTCCGGCACAGCCCCGGCGACAGCCGAAGTCAGGGCGAGAGAGTGGCTGATGCGACTGGTCGACGTGCAGCGCCACACGGGTGATTCACTGGAATTTCTCGACCATGCCAAGTCCGACCTGTTTCCGGATGAGATTTTTGTCTTCACGCCGAAGGGGAAAATCATCGATCTGCGGCAGAACGCAACCGCCCTGGACTTTGCTTATGCCATTCACACCGGTGTCGGCAACCATACATCTCGCGCTTTTATCGACAAACTGGAAGTTCCTCTATCCACCCGCCTGGCCAACGGCCAGACCGTGAAAATCATCACTGATCCGGAAGTCAAACCGAAGCCGGAATGGCTGGAATTTGCTGCCACCGCGCGGGCGCGTACCGCGATCCGGCACTACCTCAAGAGCCTGCGCCAGGAAGATACCGTGGCACTGGGACTCAGGTTGCTCGAGAAAGCACTTAACGCGCGAGGCAGCTCCGTCGAGGCCATTCCGGACAAAAACTGGAAGCGGTTTCTGAAAAAAAACCACTTCAAACGGCAGGAAGACCTGTTTCATGAACTCGCACTGGGCTCAACGCTGGCCAACATCGTCGCCGGCAAGCTGGCGCCCGACAACAACCTGCTGGCGGACAAGCTGGACAGCGGCGAGGCCATCACCATCGCCGGCTCGGAAGGTAATGCCCTGAGCTTCGGGGCCTGTTGCCTGCCGGTGCCGGGTGACAAGATCATGGCCTATGTTTCCACTGACCATGGGCTGGTCGTGCACCGCGTCACCTGTCGTAATGTGCGTGAATTCCGCAAACATCCGGACCGCTGCGTCGATGTCATGTGGGCACCCATCACCAAGGGCATGTTTCCGGTCTCGGTGCGAATCGAAACCCGCAATACGCCGGGCGTATTGGCCAATGTATCCACCAGCATAGGCCAGGCCGGCAGCAACATTGAAACCGTGGCCCAGCCGGAAGCCAACCCCGAAACAGCGACCCTGTTGTTCAATATCAGCGTACGTGACCGCGACCACATGGCGCGCGTGATGCGCCGGCTGCGGAGAAACAGCAACGTGATCCGCGTGCACCGGGTCGGATAAACCCATAAGCCAGGAGGAACCAGCATGCCCAGGAACATCATCAACACAGAAAGCGCACCTGCCGCCATTGGCCCTTACTCCCAGGCCGTCCAACACGGCGATATCGTGTTCCTCTCCGGGCAAACTCCACTGGTTCCGGAGACCATGAAACTGATAGAAGGTGACATCGCAGCGCAAGCACACCAGGTTTTCAGAAATCTGCGCGCCGTGTGCGAGGCTGCCGGCAGCAATCTTGACGGCATCATCAAGCTGAACATCTACATGATTGACCTGGGTAATTTTGCTACGGTCAATGGCGTCATGGCTGAATATTTTTCCGAACCCTACCCGGCCCGTGCAACCGTTGGTGTATCCGCATTGCCGATGGGTGCGGAAGTGGAAATGGAAGCGGTTCTTGGGCTCTGACTTACGCGATCTTCGTGGTGTTGGCCCGAGCCTTGAATCTGCCCTGAACCAACTGGGGATCCATACCACCGAAGATATCCTGTTTCACCTGCCCTTTCGCTACGAGGATCGGACCCGCATCCAGCCGATCGGCGGCCTGTATCCGGGCGCCCGGGTGCTTGTAGAAGGGGAAGTTGAGCACTCCACTATCATCCGCGGACGGCGCGCCACGCTAGTGGTTGTAATTTCCGATGGAACGGGGTTGATCACACTACGTTTCTTTCATTTTCGGGCTGCCCAGAAAAAGCAGTTCACAAAGGGCGTGCGGGTTCGCTGCTTTGGAGAAGTGCGGGGCGGCTACAAAGGCCTCGACATGGTTCACCCCAGTTACAAGCGTATCCTCAGCGCAGAGGATGAGGCCATTTCTGATCGCCTGACTCCCGTTTACCCTTCAGTGGAAGGGCTCGGCCAGGCAAGTTGGATCAAGCTGACAGACCAGGCGTTGACCCTGATGCAGCAGCAGCAATTGAAACTCGAGGAACTGCTCCCGGACAGCCTGCGGGGAGACCTCCGTATTCCCTCACTCTCCGCAGCCCTTGAGTACATCCACCGCCCCCCGACGGGTGCTGATGTGGCGGCACTGGTCGAGCGCAGGCACCCGGCCCAGCAGCGCCTCGCACTGGAAGAATTACTGGCCCACAACCTGAGCATGCAACAGCTCCATCGCCGCCAGCGTCAGTTCCAGGCACCGGCACTTGCCCAGGCGCCGCAGCTGGAAGAAGCATTTCTCAAACGCCTGTCTTTTCAGCTGACCGGCGCACAACAACGTGTGATTGCAGAAATCCAGCGGGACCTGGCCCGGACCCACCCGATGCAGCGACTGGTGCAGGGTGATGTCGGCTCGGGCAAGACGGTGGTGGCTGCGATGGCGGCGCTAGGCGCCATCGGTAACGGATTCCAGGTAGCGATCATGGCGCCCACAGAGTTGCTGGCCGAGCAACACCTGCGCAGCTTCAGTGACTGGCTGATCCCGCTGGGAATCTCACCTGTCTGGCTCAGCGGTAAGGTGACCGGCAAGGCCCGCCAAACCGCACTGCAGGCAATCGAGGATGGGGCGTCCCTGGTCATCGGCACGCACGCACTCATGCAGGAAGGCGTCAGCTTTGGACGCCTGGGCCTGGTCGTCGTTGATGAACAGCACCGTTTTGGCGTGCACCAACGACTGGCCCTGCTCGACAAAGCCGGGGAGGAATCCATCCACGCACACCAGTTGATCATGACCGCCACACCGATCCCCCGAACCCTGGCCATGACTGCCTATGCCGGCCTTGAGACTTCGGTTATCGATGAATTACCACCCGGCAGAAAACCCGTCACTACCGCTGCCGTTTCCAACGAGCGTCGCAGCGAAGTCATATCACGGGTTGCCGCTGCCTGTGCTGAAGGCCGGCAGGCCTACTGGGTGTGCACCCTGATCGAAGAATCAGACGCCATCCAGGCACAGGCTGCCGAGGAAGTTGCCAGAGAGCTGCACAGCAGCCTGACCGGAATCGAGGTCGCACTGGTTCATGGCCGCATGAAGCCGGCGGAAAAACAGGCCGTAATGGACCAGTTCAAGTGCGGCAGGGTCCAGGTACTGGTTGCAACTACGGTCATCGAAGTGGGCGTCGACGTACCCAATGCATCTTTGATGATCATTGAGAACGCTGAACGTCTGGGGCTGGCCCAGTTGCATCAATTGCGTGGCCGCGTCGGCCGGGGTGACCAGCAGGCATCGTGCGTCCTCCTGTTCAGCCCACCTATCGGTTCACTGGCAAAAGAACGCCTGAATATTCTGCGTCAGACTTCCGATGGATTTCGTATCGCTGAGAAAGACCTGGAGTTGCGCGGCCCGGGTGAAGTCCTCGGTACCCGCCAGACCGGAATGCTCCAATTTCGTGTAGCCGACCTGGCCCGGGATCAGGAATTGCTTGAAAGTATTCCAGGCGTGGCGGAGATGCTGTTAGAGGAAAACCCGGAGCGTGTCGACAAACTGATACGCCGCTGGATCGGTGACTCTGCTCGATTTGCGGGAGTCTGAAACCAGCAGCCTTACGCTACAGTGATGCCACAGACAGGGAACGAATCTCGACCCTCGCCCGATTGATATCACTCTCTATTTGCTCAACCAGGGCAGTGAACTCCGGCTCACTGCGCAGCGGCTCAAGCCTGCCATCAATGTCCATGATCCAGAGCTCGCGAAAGCCCCGGTTGTAGGCCTCCCTGAGCTTCTCAATAGCACGGGCCGGCTCACTGCGCATGGTTAAAAGGATGGCTTCGTTGTAGTAGATATTCTGGTCGTCCACGCCATTGAGCCGTGCGCGCTTGATGATGCGCTCGGCATCCTGAAGCAGACCAGAAGCTTCTTCCGATGCTCCAAGGTACTCTGAAGCCAGCGCAGCCAGCGTGATCACCTTGAGCTGGTTGCCACTATAAGCCGCATCGCCCTCCTCGTTGATCGATGAAATCAGCAGATCATGCGCACGCTGATACTCACCTTTGATCAGGGCAATCATGCCAAGCTGAAAGTCAAACTCACGCTTGAGCGACGCCGGCAACTCTTCCCCGAAAGAGGCCAACTGCTCCCGAACCAGGCGATCGGCTTCTTCGAAGCGGCGCGCCACCATCAGGGTCATCCAGTGCGTGCCTATCAGGTTGGAATTTTGCTCAGAGTCCTGCAGCCCCTCGAGCACAAGTCGCTCGGCTTCGTCTGTATCGCCAAGCAGCACCCAGGTCCGTGCCAGGTTAGCGATGTCTTCCGGGTTATCCGGCGCCAGTTGATAGGCCCGGTTGGCCAGTTCCCAGCCTTCAGACAGGTTGCCATTGTAGGTTTCCATCTTCGACATGAAGCGCAACAGGATGGTTGAGTCGGGACGTAAATCCAGCAGACCAGACAGCATGTTCCTGCCTGCCTCCCAGTCGCCCCTGATGGACAGGTTGCTGGCGTAATTGACCATCAGCAACTCGTTAAGCGGATCACGTTGCATCGCGCCCTGCAGCACCAGGTGCTCTTCCGGGTATCTGCCCTGTTGGCCCAACACGCCGGCCAGCCAGAGCTGCGCGGGAATATAGTCCGCGTTCAATTCGACTGCCTGGCGCAGGGCTGATTCCGCCGCATCCATCTGGCCGATCTGCCAGCGCGCGAGACCCAGTGCGGCAAACGCCTCGGCCGACTCAGGATCCAGCTCCAGCGCTTTCTCGATCATCGTTTGGGCTTTCTTGGTTGCTTTGACTGTAGTGATATTTCCGTACAGCGAAATCAGCAACCAGGTATCCGCCATGGCGGCATAGGCCGGGGCATATTGCGAGTCGTGCTCCAGTGCCTTGGCGAACAATTCGATGGCCCGCTGCAACTCACCAGGTGTGCGCCGCCACCAGTGCAGGCGACCGGTCCGGTAGGCCTGCGAGGCTGCAATGCTGTCAGTACGTGCCGCAGGCTTCGTCTCCAGGCCAGCGAATGAGTCCACCAGCGCGGTGGCGATACTACTGGCAACCTCGTCCTGGATCTTGAATATATCGTTGACATCGCCGTCATAAATCTTGGACCAGATGTGAAACCCATCCTCGACGTTAATCAACTGCGCGGTCAGCCGGATACTGTCACCCGATGTTCGCACACTGCCCTCCAGCACCGTGCTGACGTTCAGCAGGCGTCCGATTTCGCGAATGTCCTTGCCGCCATCACGGAAAGCAAACGAAGATGTGCGTGCCGCCACATTAAGACCATCGACCTGGGCCAGCAGGTTCAGAATCTCTTCCGACACTCCGTCACCGAAATGGGCCTGGTCACTGTTCGCGGACAAATCCGCAAACGGCAGA
>Ga0316189_10001550_pt1 | contig 22767 bp, 19 predicted proteins | sample LowCovwburrow_MG_FD_204930 | JGI IMG/M metagenome (GOLD analysis project Ga0316189, IMG submission 204930) | Coastal sediment microbial communities from Maine, United States - Lowes Cove worm burrow | ecosystem: Environmental > Aquatic > Marine > Coastal > Sediment | place: USA: Maine... | reverse complement strand
AACCTACTAAAGATACACGATTACCTTTTTTAAGAGAACCTTCAACGTTTCCTAAGAAAGATTCCAATGATTTTTTAGCCGCGGCTTTTGTGATGCCAGCGTCAGAAGCCATTGCATCGATTAATTCTGTTTTGTTCATAGTGTAATTAAATTAATTGTTTTAAAAATAATTTTAAACCTTCTAACAAATTTATACGGATTTGCGGTGAACGCAAGTAAAATAAGGGGAAATCGGCCTTTTTGTTGATAACTCAGTGAGTTTGTTGATAAAGTAGTGCATTTTTTACGTTTCTCGCAGCCCAATGAGAACGGGACTTTACACCATCGTAGCTGTTTTTGCCAATTTTAGACCGTTTAGAACATCGCGGATTTCCATTTTACGCTTACCTGGAAGTTGAATTTCCAACAATGATATGTAGCCGCCTTTTACCGCAACTTTCATTTCTTTTTTAGTGCAAATGATTTGCCCGCTTTTAAGATTATGCTTTTCCTTCTCTTTAATGGCTTTATATATTTTTAGGAAAATTTCTTCACCATTATTCTTTAAGATTGTCCAAGATGTTGGGTAAGGACTCAATCCTCTAATATGGTTATACACTTGTTCTAAAGAATGGTTCCAATCAATTTGGCAAGTGTCTTTATGAATCTTCGGGGCAGACTTTACATCGGAATCGAAATCCTGTTTAGTGCGCACAACTTTTCCGTCTTGAATTTGTTTTACGGTTTTCAATACTAAATCAGCTCCTAGATACATTAAGTTGTCATGAAGGGTGCCTGCGGAATCGTCATCTGCGATCGTGACCTTATCCTGTAGTATCATTTCTCCGGTGTCTATTTTGTCATCAATGAAAAATGTAGTGACCCCTGTTTCAGTTTCCCCATTGATAATTGCCCAGTTTATCGGAGCCGCTCCCCTGTAATTGGGAAGCAACGAAGCATGAAGATTGAAAGTGCCATAAGAAGGCATTTCCCAAACTTCCCTAGGTAACATTCTAAAAGCCACAACAATTTGCAAATTGGCCTTTAGGTCTGCAAGCTCATTTAAAAAGACCTCATCTTTAAGATTCGTAGGTTGTAATACGGTAAGGCTTTTTTCTTCAGCATACCTTTTAACCGCCGATTTATTTATTTTTCGACCGCGGCCAGCCGGTTTATCTGGCGAAGTAATTACCCCAACAATATTATAATCGTTTTGAACCAATTTATCCAGAATTGTTACAGCAAACTCTGGGGTTCCCATAAAAACAATTCTCAATTCAACCTTTTTGTCCAAGCTCGTATTCATTTCGGGTGTTTATGCTTATTTTACCAGTTTCCAAAAGTTCTTTTACTACATTCAATATAGTGTTTTCCTCAAAGTCCAATGCTTTTATCAATTCCCTGGAAGATTGACTTTCAGTTTTTAATAGCCGAACAATCTCGTCTGACACGAAAGCTTTTATGTCTGCATCCAACCGAATTTTGGTCTTGCAAATATCACATTCTCCACAATTGGTTTCAATTTGCTCGCCAAAGTAATGCAACAGTTGTTTGCTACGACATACTTTGGTATTGTTAATATAGGTCAATATGCTTTCAATATTCCTAACCTTTGTAGCATTAAGCGCTTTCACTTTATGGGCGAATACATTAATTGTAACATCGTCTTCACGGGGCACTAAAAAAGTAAGCTCTAAATCGCTATTGCGTTCTTGATATGCTATAATGTTTTCTGCTTTCAACTGTCTTAGGGTCTTTAGTATTGATTCTTCGGTGGCCCCAACCTTTTTAGCAATCAAAACCGTATTTATTTTGGTGTCAAATTCAAAAACACCTCCATATGTACGTAATATAATTTGAACAGTGTCAGCAAGGTTTCTATTTTTCCCAAGATAAGAAATTAGCTGTTCTTTGTTGGTTAAGAAGCGAAGTGTGGTTTTCTTATAGAACGCTTCGGACAGGGCGAAAACAGAATTCTGATCCATCACCCGGAATGCGTTGAATGTAATTAATTGATTCAATTTATAGGTTTCACAAAATGCATTGAAATTAAGTTGAAACTTCTCATCGAATCCTTCACCATAGGGTATTTGAAAATAGTTGTTCAATTTGTTGTATACCAATTTTATAAAAGGAATATCTGGCAGTACACTTAAAAATTGACTTTTCACCTGATCTTCGTCCATTTTGTTGGTAAGTAAAACTGCTCTTGCCGGCTCACCATTTCTACCTGCTCTACCTGCTTCTTGAAAGTAATTCTCAATACAATCGGGAATCTGGTAATGAACAACCAATGCAACATCGGGCTTATCTATTCCCATACCAAAGGCATTTGTAGCTACCATGGTCTTCACCTTATCACTTAGCCACAAATCAAGTCTTTCCTTTTTCTCCTTTTTTGATAGTCCTCCGTGAAAATGAGAGGCTGAACAATTATTCGTGTTCAGGTAATTGGCTAGATCTTGGGCCAAACGTCTGGTACGAACGTAAACAATTGCACTTTTATCATTAGTAAGACACAATTGTTTCAATGTATACCTTTTGTCCTCTTCCCAGAGCACTGAAAAAGCGATATTACCACGGGAAAAGGAATCCTTGACTACCAAAGGATTGATGAACTTAAGATGGGCTACAATATCATCCGCCACTGTCTGTGTTGCCGTTGCTGTTAAAGCGATGATCGGGGCTGTGGGAATTAGCTCCCTTAGTTTGGAGCATTCAAGGTAGGCGGGTCTAAAATCATGTCCCCATTGCGAAATACAATGAGCTTCATCAATCGCTATAAGATTTACATTCATTTGCTGAATCCTGTCACGAACAATTTCTTGCTGCAGGCGTTCAGGGGAGAGGTAGAGGAATTTATAATTTCCAAAGAGGCAATTATCCAACAAATTGTTGACCTCCTCAAATGATATACCACCGGTTAATGCAATGGCTTTTATACCTCTTTCCTTTAATGTTTCTACTTGGTTATGAATCAAGGCAATCAATGGCGATACCACAATACAAATTCCTTCTTTCGCTAATGCCGGAATTTGAAAACAGAGTGATTTGCCGCCGCCCGTAGGCATTAGGGCCAACACATCCCTTTTAGATAAAATAGTATCTATTATTTTTTTTTGGGAACCTATGAATGAATTAAAACCCCAATATTGCTCTAAAATGATATTTGGGTCTTTCTGCATTAAGAAGCATTTATTTGTTCAAAAATAAACGCAACCCTTTCGTTTATACTTCCTTTAGGCACTATGGTCACATCATATGCATATTGCTCATAGGAATTTTTTAGGCATTCATATATATGTAACGATTCTTCATAGGTCTCATAACGTTCGTTGTCTACAATATGAATTTCTTTCCAGGGCGGCATTAAAAATATTTGATCATAGCGGAAATTTTCGCAGGCACTGCTAAAGATAGTATCATAAGTTTGCTGAAAACAATCCATGTAGGCTAAAACATCTGGTATTCCCCGGTCAAAAAAGAACATTTCGTCATTTGCTTTTTGTGCCGTTTTGAACTGTTCAATTCTAGCATTCAAAATCTTTAAATTGAATTTCATAGGGTCCGAAACCGAAACAATGGGATTGGAGACTATTTCTATCTTTTCCCCTTGGTTTTTTTCTTCGGAAGTCATACTGCGAATGACCTCATGAAGGCAATGATGTCCATCTTTCTCAAGTTGCTCAATCACCGATGTTTTACCTGTGCTGGGACCTCCAGTAATAACAATTTTTTTCGCCTTCAATCGTAATAGATTATTCATACAAAAGTAATGAATACCTGATTATTAAAAAATTGACACCGAACCATTATCTTTGCAGTAAAATACAACTATGAATACAGAGAGTCCAGATGAGTTTTATAAGCGTCTGAAAACACAATTGGCAGATAGTACCAAATGGCCTTCTTTATATCTTTATAAGTTTATTGTACTTACAGATGACGTAAAAATAAGGCAGGTTCATGAGGTATTTAACAATACAGGTGCTGTTATCGATTCAAAAAAGTCTAAGAAGGGCAAATATACCAGCCTCTCAATAACTGTGAATCTTAAGAACCCTGATGCGGTGATCGCAAAATACAAGGAAGTAGGAGCGATAGATGGGGTTATATCCTTATAAAATAGCAATTACGGCATAATTTTATTAATTTGCAGCCGTTATAGAAATACTTCCTATTACTTTTTTAAGCATTAAAATTTAAGATTTGAATTTAGTAGAAAACTTAGAATATAATACTGAGCGACCACAGCTTATTATTCCTGAATATGGTCGTCATTTCCAGAAAATGGTAGATCATGCCGTATCTATTGAGGATCCTGTTGAACGTAACAAGGTGGCTAAATCCATCATAAGTGTTATGGGTAACTTACAACCCCATTTAAGGGATGTTCCCGATTTTCAACATAAATTATGGGATCAATTGTTTATCATGTCCGACTTTAAATTGGATGTGGAATCCCCATTTCCAATAACTTCCAAAGAAGTGCTTCGCCAAAGACCAGAGCCGCTTGAATATCCTCAAAATTTTCCTAAATATCGTTTTTATGGAAATAATATAAAGCGTATGATCGATGTTGCCGTTGAGTGGGAAAAAGGCGATATGAGAGATGGCTTGGAGTATGCGATTGCGAATCATATGAAGAAATGTTACTTAAACTGGAACAAGGACACCGTTGATGACAAGGCAATTTTCAAACACCTCCTTGAGCTCAGTGATGGCCAAATTGATCTTGCAAAAAATGAGGAAAATCTTACAGATAGCGGGCAGTTCCTTAAAAATAGGATAGCAAAAACGCAACGCACTAGCACTGGCAAGAAAAATCAAAGAAGTAATAATCGCGGAAAAAAGCGATACTAATATTCTCAATCCTAAATGGGAACATTTAAAATTGAAGGCGGCCATCAATTATCTGGGGAAATTACTCCACAAGGCGCCAAGAATGAGGCATTGCAGATTCTCTGCGCAGTGCTTTTGACAGCAGAAAAAGTTACGGTAAACAATATACCCGACATACTTGATGTTAATAAACTTATTTCCTTGTTAGAGGATCTAGGGGTTAAGGTCCAGAAGAAAGGCAAAGGTTCCTATACCTTTAAAGCCGATGATGTTAATTTGGATTATTTACAATCAGACCAATTTAAGGAAGACGGTAGAGGCTTAAGAGGTTCTATTATGCTCGTAGGTCCATTATTGGCACGTTTTGGCAAGGGGTATATTCCTAAGCCTGGAGGGGATAAGATCGGTCGCCGTAGATTGGATACTCATTTTGAAGGCTTTATTAATCTTGGTGCCAAGTTTCGTTATAATAAAGAGGAACATTTTTATGGTGTAGAAGCCAAAAAATTGAAAGGTACCTATATGTTACTCGATGAGGCTTCGGTCACGGGTACGGCCAATATTGTTATGGCCTCAGTTTTGGCTGAAGGAAAAACAACGATATATAATGCTGCTTGTGAACCCTATTTACAACAATTATGTAAAATGTTGAACCGTATGGGAGCAAATATCTCTGGTATTGGTTCTAATATGTTGATAATTGAAGGGGTAGATGAATTAGGAGGTACAGAACATACCATGCTACCTGATATGATTGAAATAGGCAGTTGGATAGGGCTGGCGGCCATGACCAAAAGTGAACTAACGGTCAAGAACGTAAGTTGGGACGATTTAGGACAAATACCAACCGTATTTCGAAAATTGGGCATTACTTTGGAAAAGAGGGGTGATGACATCTTTATTCCAGAGCATAAAGATGGCTATAAAATACAGAATTTTATTGACGGTTCTATTTTAACTGTTGCTGATGCTCCTTGGCCTGGACTCACACCTGATTTATTGAGTATTATCTTGGTGATGGCCACCCAAGCCAAAGGTGAAGTTCTTATTCATCAAAAGATGTTCGAAAGTCGTTTGTTCTTCGTTGACAAATTAATAGATATGGGGGCAAAGATCATTCTTTGCGACCCACATAGGGCCACAGTCATTGGACATGATTTTAAATCGACCTTAAAGGCCACTACAATGGTATCCCCAGATATTAGAGCTGGAATTTCTTTGCTGATTGCTGCATTATCAGCCAAAGGTACTTCTACGATCCACAACATTGAACAGATCGATAGGGGCTATGAAGCTATTGATACCCGTTTAAGGGCTATCGGGGCAAAAATCACGAGGGTTTAAAACTATTCTTTGAAGTATTTACAGCTCCAGTATTTTAGTAAATCAAGTTAGGTACTATAATTTTATCCATTTCATTTATTGTGGAATATAGAATTTTAGGATGCTAGTCTAAATTCTTATCTTGGATTAATATTCCCTTTGTAATTAGGTATTGTGCCGTTGCATAAGTACCCATGACCAAAATGTGGGAGTAGGGGACAGCATACAAAAATTTATTTACCGCCAAAATACTATCAGAAGCAATAAAGAAAAGGGCACCAATAAAAACCAATGTAAAGCTTTTCGAGGGTACGATTTTATTTCTTCTAAAAGCTGTGATAGCCATTAAAAGTATGGCTGAAACATAAATGATTACTGGAATCAAAAGTTCTCCAAGACCGTCTTTGAGTTGCATGAACAAGACTGAACCATATAACATTAACGTAATCAGGACTAGCCAGTAAGTACTTGAGGTACTTTTATTCCATCGCTTTAGAAAAACGATACAATACAGAATATGGGCAGTAAGAAAAGATACAAGGCCCAACATAAAGTAATTGGAAGAGATGGTTTCATACATTAAAAATGAATCTCCCAACCAAGAAAAGAACAATGCGAACAGCATTAAAATGTAGGTTGAACGATCCAAAAATCTGCCGTTAATAGCAAAGTAGATAAAAAGTGAAAAAAGAATCAGGGGCTTGGTAAAATGCCGTAAAGATTCATTTTGTAAACTGCCGGTAACTAAATCCAAAAGGACCAAAACTATAAACAAGGGAAGAAAATAGATTGGTTTAAACTGTGTTTTGGTCATTGCATTAATAAAGTTAGTTGCCAGGATACACTAAATTTATCCTGAAGCCATCCATATTTCCCACTAAAGCCCTAATTATCTACTGGCATCAATACTATGCCATTTTGTGGTAGGGCTTTAAAAATGGAATATATTTCTTCCCCAAATTCATGGTAATGGTTAACCCTCCCACCCAATTCTGTTGTGCTCACCATCACAAAATGGTTTATTGCTTGAAGCGCCGCAACGACAAAAGGCTGTGGTTTTTTCCTTTTTATGTTCTACTCCATTTTGGTCTGTGACCATTAAAGTCCCATGCACCAATATTGGCCCGTTGGGTTTGATATCAATTTTTGTCATATTCATTGTGTTTTTATTGGTTTCAACTTCGCCTTTAAAGGTATAACTCAATGCACCTGAAGGGCATTCATCAATTTGTGCCTTCAGCTCGGCAATACTCGCATGCTCAGGTTTTATCCATGGTTTGCCTTTTGGATCATAAACATTAGGCAATGTTTTGACGCAAGTCGCAGCATGAATACATTTTTTAGGTTTCCATAAAATGGCTAAATCCCCTTTTGCATATTCCTTTACTATTTCCTTTTCCATGAAATTCAATTTAGCTATTAATTTCCAGCGATAGGTGGCGGGCCTTCAGGGATGATGGGCACATAATTTTCACTGCCTTTACGTTCTTTATATTCCGCCTTTATTTTTTCTACCAGTTTAGGGTTTTCGAACAGATCAACTGCTGTCATCCCCAAAGCTTTTGCAGCATGGATCATTCCTTTATGCCCAATACTCATACCTCCACAGGCAACCACTGCCCAAGAATGCCAAGGCGTATCTTTAGGTGCAATAGTAACCCCGAGGTTAATATTTGGCACATTCCAGCTAACGTCTCCCACATCGGTAGAGCCGCCGCCAGGATGTTCCTTGGTTTCTTCCAAAGGTTTTATGGCACTATCCATGCCTACTTGTGGCTTGCCTGTGGCTTCCTGTATTTTTTTTCCAAATGCGGTTTCCTCCGCAGTGTAGGATAAAGGACCTAGCAGTTCCAAATTCTTTTGCATTGCCTCGCCCCCTGCACGGTTGACCAAAACTTCATAAATACCAGATATCAACGATATTTTATAATCAACATTGGCCATAATAGCAGCACCTTCAGCCATTTTTTTAACTTGCTCATAAACAGGCATCATTCCACTGCGTTTCGTATCACGCACCCTTACCCACAATTTAGAATAATCGGGGACCACATTCACTACTTGTCCTCCATCCTGAATATGATAATGAATACGAACGGTAGGTTTTATATGTTCACGATAGTAGTTGATCCCTGTTGTGTAGAGTTCTAAGCCGTCTGCAGCACTTCGCCCGTTCCATGGATCTCCCGAAGCATGGGCTGCTTGTCCATAGAATTCCACTTTAAAATCCACAAGGGCCAGTGAGCTCTGCACATCGGCCTCCGTTTTTGCGGAAGGGTGCCAGCTTAGGTTAACATCAACATCATCCCAAAGGCCTTCACGTACCATCCATATTTTAGCGAAGAATTTCTCTTCGGAAGGTGTCCCCATGAATTTTATGGTACCTTTTAACTTTCCTTGTTCAATCAATTCCTTAGTAGCGATTGCAGCTCCTAAACTTGCAGCTCCGAAAAGGTTATGCCCACAACCATGGCCGGCTGCGCCATCATTGAGCGGTTCTTTTGTTGGTTGGGCTTTTTGCGAGATGCCTGGCAAGGCATCAAACTCCCCCAAAATGCTGATTACAGGCTTACCTGAACCGTAGGTGGCCGTAAAGGCCGTCGGTATGCCAGCGACACCACGTTCGACCGTCATGCCATTTTTTTCGGCATAATCCGCTAATATTTTTGCAGATTTATGTTCTTCAAAAGCTGTTTCTGCCAAGGCCCAAATGGAATCACTGATCTTAATGAGTTCGGATTTATGTTTTTCGACAGATGCAACCAAGGTTTTTTTGTTGCTGTTCATTTTTTGGGCTGATGTGGAGATGGCCATCAGCATAAAAAGTCCTAAGAGTGTTTTTTTCATTTTAGTATTCAATTAGCTATTATATTTATGATTGTAATGATTATAGGAAACTTTGATTAATTCCGTTAAAACATCCAGATTTATTTCCGATAGTCGCTTGATGTATAAACAGGATTTACCCGTCTTATGCTTGCCTAATTTTTGCAAAAGTGCTTCATATTCAGTAAATCCTGCCATAATGTATAGTGACAGGTTTTGCTTTCGTGGTGAAAACCCGGTGAGAATCATATCACCTTCACGGCCCGAATCATATTTAAAATGATAACTACCAAAACCAACGATACTGGGTCCCCACATTACAGGTTCTTCACCTGTTATTCCTTTCATAACACGAACAAGGGTATAACTATCCCATCTTTGGATTTCGTCTTCAACGCTATCTAAAAAAGAGGTTACTGATGCAGTATTAGGTCTAGTCTTGTTCTGTGGCATACCGACCTAAATATACTAAAAAAGGATTATCCCAAAGCCTCCTTATAAACTTTTAGACACCTTTCGCGAGCTTTTCTATGATCGACCATTTTTGCTGGATAAGTAAGTTCCTGTAAATCTGGCACCCATTTATCGATATATTCTTTTTGTTTATCGAATTTCTCGACCTGTGTTATCGGGTTGAAGATTCGAAAATAAGGAGCGGCATCGACACCACTTCCAGCTGCCCATTGCCAATTACCTACATTGGCACTTAGGTCAAAGTCCAAAAGTTTCTCAGCAAAGTAGGCCTCTCCCCACCGCCAGTCTATGAGCAAATGTTTGCAAAGAAAACTGGCGACCAACATACGTACACGGTTGTGCATAAAACCAGTTTGGTTAAGCTCTCGCATGCCGGCATCAACAAATGGATAACCCGTTTGTCCGTTCTTCCATTTGTCAAATTCCGCCTTGTTGTTTCGCCACTGTATGCGGTCATATTTGGGTTTGAAAGCATAGTTTACGGTCTTTGGGAAATGCCATAGGATCTGCATAAAAAATTCACGCCATATCAATTCGTTCCAAAAAACCGTATTGTTCGACTTTATGGCTTGTTTCATGATTTTTCGGATAGAAACGGTACCAAATCTTAAATGCGGACCTATTCTAGAGGTACCATTGGTCTTAGCTGGAAAGTTTCTGGTAGCCTCATAATTTTCAATAAATTCATCAGAGCTAATATATGCAGGAACGGTGATTTGCGATGGCACACAACCCATATCCAATAAAGAAAGGAAAGGTAGCGCGGTGTCTTTAATGAAATTATTGGTAATTGATGGCTTGTCGGAAAATCCTAAATGTTTTTCTGGATTGAATTTTTCCTTCCATTTATTTTTATAGGGTGTATATACAACATAAGGATTACCGTCTGATTTGACAACTTCATCTTTTTCAAAAATCACTTGATCCTTATACGTGTAAGATGCGATGTTTTTGGTGTCTAATAGTTTTTTTATTAAAGCGTCACGTTCGAGTGCATAAGGTTCATAATCATGATTCGCATACACAGCATCTATGGAATAGTCATTAGCCAACGAATTGAATACTTCAACAGGATCGCCATAGTACATGGCTATAGAGCTGTTGTAATTTTGTTTTAAATGATTGCTAAGATTCTGAATTGTATTGTGTATGAAAGTAACACGGGCATCATTTTTTGGTAACTGTTCAAGTATTTCTGTATCAAAAATAAAAATAGGCAGTACCGGTGAGTTGCTATTTAAAGCATGATTTAGGCCAATATTATCTTCTAAACGTAAATCGCGTCTAAACCAAAAAATCGATATTTTCTGATTCATTTCAATTTACGTTCAAGGTTGATAGACCACCATCAACACCTATGATTTGGCCCGAAATCCATGAGCTGTTTTCGCTTAATAAAAATTTGGCGATATGTGCCATATCTTCTGCGGCACCTACTCTTTTAAGCGGATGCCTTTGTGCCATCATTTCCCTTTTTCTGTCATTGTTCAACAAACGGGATGCCAAAGGGGTGTCCACCAATGAAGGCGCTATGGCATTGCACCTAAGTTTTGGGGCGTATTCTGCAGCCAGTGATTTTGTAAAGCCCTCGATGGCACCCTTGGCAGCTGCGACACTTGTATGAAAGGGCATACCCATTTTAACGGCGACCGTACTAAAAAAGACCATGCTGGCGCCTTCTGCCATTAATGGCATGATGTGTTTTACTACTTTCACTAAACTGAAAAAATTAATCTCCATATCTCTTTTGAAAGTTTCCAAATCCAGCATTTTGAATGGCTTCAAGTTAATACTGCCTGGGCAATAGACAAAACCATGTAATTCAGAGGGCAATAGTGTGTGGTCCAAGGTATCCTTGATGGCATCAAACGCTATGTGGGTAACATTAGCTAATCCCTGGTCTTCAAATGTACGGGAAGCTACATAAATATTATGGTCTTTGTTTAGTTGTCTCATTAAGGATAGACCTATGCCATGGGAACCACCAATAAGAAGCATGTTTTTCATTTTAAATCGATTTAATGGTTAGTGCACTTGGGATTCCTTCAATTTTCCCAAATAATTCATTGAGTTTTTGTGTGCGGTACTCAAAAATTTTTACCAATTGATTTTTAATTAAGGGATAGCCCAATTGGCCAAGCATACCATAAGGTAGCTTAAGGTCAATAATATCCTCCATTTCAACACCTTTGGAAATCGGATTGATGAAGTGCTTATGATGCCATAGGGCATAAGGACCAAAACGTTGTTCATCAACAAAATACTTTCCTTGCTGCATATGGGTTATTTCAGTAACCCATTTAGTAGTATAGCCTGGAAATGGCGATACTTTATATTGTATGATTTGGCCTGAAAACATAGCCCTATCAGCACCCACCAAAATATTGAATCCCATATGCTCGGGAGTTATAGTTACTAAGTTATTAGGATTGGATAAAAACTCCCACGCCGCATCCCTGGAAATAGGTAATGCTTGTTTTGAATGTAATTGATATAGTTGCATTTAAGACTTTTGAGCAAATATAATGCGATAAATGTTTAATAATATGTTATAAACGTTAAACAATTAATAAAAAAAATCCTAGCCACAAATTGTACAGTTCAGCTTCTAACTGTCTTGGACAAAGCCTGGTAACCATTCCAGGTTAAATTATTATTGGCTTTTATTAATGCTATTCAATGATTCTATCTGTTATTTAAGAATTCATTAACAAAAGCAACAAAGGTTTATCTCTAGCTTTGTGAAAACTAAAAAACGATTTAAAATGAAAAAATTTCTCTTATTATTATGTGTGGTTTTGGTTTCTTTTTCTATGGAAGCCCAAATAAACACACCTGCACCAAGTCCGTCGTCTAAATTGATGCAAACGGTTGGATTAACAGATGTTACAGTGGAGTATTCAAGACCTTCTATGCGAGGTAGAACCATTTTTGGTGACTTGGTACCTTTTGACAAAGTATGGAGAACAGGAGCCAATGCAAGGACTAAGATTACCTTCAGTGAGGATGTTACCATTGATGGTCAAGAACTTAAAGCGGGTTCATATGCCATATTCACTAAACCAAGTGCCCAATCATGGGAAGTATATTTCTATACTGAGCACCAAGGTGGAGGTGCTCCAAGTGAATTGGATGAAAGTAAGGTAGCCGCTAAAACAACGGCTCAAGTTCAGCCAATGACTATGGATGTTGAATCATTTACAATAACTATTGATGATTTAAGCAATAATGGAGCTACTTTAGGTATACTTTGGGAAAAAACTTATGTAGGTGTGAAATTTGAGGTGCCTACTGATGCAGCCGTAACCAAGAATATAGATAAGGTTCTGAATGGACCAGGAGCTGGAGATTATTATGCTGCAGCTGTATATTATGCTTCTTCTGGCAAGGATATTAACAAAGCCAAGGAATGGATGGATAAGGCCATGGCTATGACTGAGAAGCCTGCTTTCTGGCAGTTAAGACAACAGTCTTTGATCCAAGCAAAATCAGGGGATAAAAAAGCCGCAATTGCAACTGCCAAAAAATCATTGGCTGCGGCTGAAGAAGCAGGCAATGCCGATTATGTAAAAATGAACAAAGACTCCTTAAAGGAGTGGGGCGCAATGTAAGATGCCTTCTTTAATTATACTGAAGCCCTGACATTATCGTCCGGGCTTTTTCATTTTTATAACTTTTTTTGATTACATTTTCGCTATCTTTATTCGTTAATAAAACTACCAACCAATATGTACAAATCAATTATTTTTTTAGCTTTTTCCCTGCTATTCATTTCTTGCGAAAAGCAAGTTGAAAAACCAAACTACACCGCTGAAAAATGGAAGAATCCTGAATGGGAAAACCCAGAAATATTCCAGATTAATCGGGAAGAGTCCACAGCCTCTTTTTACAGATATGATAACGAGTCTGATGCTTTAAAAAATGAAAGTTGGGAGAACTCTCCATTTTATGAATCCTTAAACGGCACTTGGGACTTTTACTATGCTGATAACCCTCAAAAGCGACCAGCTGATTTTTACAAAAATGATTTTGACTTATCAGGTTGGGATAAGTTGGAAGTTCCGTCCAACTGGGAAATAGAAGGTCATGGGATACCTTTTTACACCAATGTCACTTATATGTTCCCGCCAAATCCGCCTTATATTCCACATGAAGAGAACCCTGTAGGTAGCTATACAAGGACCTTTGAGATACCTGATAACTGGGAAGGCAAAGAAGTTTACCTTCATTTCGAAGGCATAAGTGGAGCTGCTTATATTTGGGTGAATGGTGAAAAAGTGGGCTATAATGAGGGAAGTAAGACACCTGCGGCATTTGCGATAACCAAATATATCAAAAAGGGAACGAATAACGTGGCTGTACAAGTGCTTCGTTGGTCAGATGCCAGTTATTTGGAAGACCAGGATTTTTGGAGATTGAGTGGAATAGACAGGGATGTTTATGTTTATGCTACAAATAAAACAACTATTAAAGATTTTACGGTTACGGCTGATTTGGAGAATGATTATAAAGACGGACTGTTCAAACTTCAATTAGAGGTGAATAATGCCTCGGAAAATGATGCAACTGTTGCTGAAGTAAAATTAATGGATGGGAATAATGAAATCTATGTTAATTCCAAGAAATTAGATAATGTTGCCGGAATTTCCCAATTGGTATTTGAAGAGAAAATCCCTAATGTAAAGTCTTGGAACGCTGAGACCCCAAATCTTTATACGATGTTGATTAGCCTTAAAAACGGAGAAGTTACTTCTGAGGCAACCAGTATAATGGTTGGTTTTAGAAAGGTCGAAATAAAAAACAATCAATTCTTGGTAAATGGTAAAGCAGTTTTACTTAAAGGCGCAAACCTTCATGATCATGACGACAAGACCGGTCATGTGGTAACGGAAGAGCTTACTATAAAAGACCTTACCGTCATGAAGCAGAACAACCTCAATGCCATTCGCTGTAGCCACTATCCCAAGAACCCGTATTTTTATAGAATGTGCGATACATATGGTTTTTATGTCATTGATGAAGCCAATATCGAAATTCATGGTATGGGCGCAACCAACCAAGGCCTTGATAATAACTTAGAAGCGCAGAAAGTACATCCGGCATATCGGCCAGAATGGAAAGCCATGCATTTAGACCGCACTATTCGTATGTTCGAAAGAGACAAGAACTATCCAAGTATAGTTACATGGTCATTAGGTAATGAAGCGGGTAACGGTGATAATTTTTATGCAACATACGACTGGTTAAAGGCCCATGATACCACGCGGCCTGTTCAGTATGAGGGAGCATCTTCCTATGAAAATACCGATATTCAGGCACCAATGTATATGCGTATTCCAGATATGATCAAGTATGCTGAAAATGACCCAAAAAGACCACTGATCCAATGTGAATATGCGCATGCCATGGGAAATAGTGTAGGTAATCTACAAGAGTACTGGGACGTAATTGAGAAATATGATGTCTTGCAAGGCGGATTTATTTGGGATTGGGTTGATCAAGGTATTCTTACCAAAAATGAAGCAGGAGAGGAGTATTGGGCTTATGGTGGCGATTTGGGTGGTATGGATTACCAGAACGATGTCAACTTCTGTTTGAACGGGGTTGTGAATCCGGACAGGAGCGCCCACCCGTCTTTATACGAGGTAAAGAAAGTTTATCAATATGTGAAATTTGAAAGTATGAACGCCAAAACTGGTGAAATGGTGGTTAAAAATAATTATGATTTCATCAATTTAAACAAATTTGATTTTAGCTGGAAGTTGTTTAAAAATGGCAAGGAAGCGGCTTCCGGTCAATTACCAATGCTCGATGTGTCCGCTGGGACGTCAAAATCTGTTCGTATTGGCCTACCAAAATTAAAGGATCCAAAAGCTGAGTATTTCCTAAATCTTTATGCAAACACAAAGGAAGCTGCACCATTGGTGCCAGGAAATCACTTGTTGGCTTATGAGCAATTTCAATTGTCAGATTTTACGCCTGAAACCTTTTCAAAGACTGATGCTAGAGGCGGACTCGAGATAACTTCCAGTGATAATTTGGTTATTATCAAGGGAAACAACTTTGAGGTAAAATTCGATGCTGAAAAAGGTTCAATTACTTCAATTGACTATGGTAATGGAAATCTGCTGTTGAAAGGAATCGAAGCTAATTTTTGGAGGGCAACCATAGACAATGACTTTGGATATAATATGCCAAAAAAGTTGAAAGCCTGGAATGATGCTACCAAAAATCAAAATTTGCTGAAAATAGCCATGGAATCAGGTGAAAATACTAGGACCATTGAAGAACTTAAAATGGCCCAAAGTCCGTTTAATGTAGAAAATGAAAATGTTAGTATAACTGCTACCTATGATTTGCCCGATGTAAATGGTAAAGTTGGTATTACATATGATATTAATGATAAAGGGGAAATAAAGGTTACGACTGCTTTAACTGATATCTCGAATGATTTACCTGTGCTACCACGATTTGGAAATAACTTTATAATCAAAAATGAATATCAAAAAGTCAATTGGTATGGTAGGGGGCCTCATGAGAATTATCAAGACCGCAAAACTTCCGCCATGGTGGGTAAATACGATTCCAATGTTGAGGATTTATATTTCCCATATATACGCCCGCAGGAAAATGGAAATAGGGCAGATATTCGTTGGGTAACCTTTACCAATGAAGCTGGAATGGGGATTGAGATTTTCGCTCCCCAATTGTTTGAATTTAGTGCACACCACCAATATAATTCTGATTTTGATCCAGGCGAAACAAAACAACAACGACATACCATTGATATTGAAAAACGTGATCTAGTCAATATTAACATCGACTATAAACAAATGGGTGTGGGCGGTGATAATAGTTGGGGTTTTATGGCTTTGGATAAATACCAAATTCAACCAAGGGATTTATCGTATAGTTATGTGATTAGACCCCTAAAATAAGACCAGTAAATAGGGCAATCAAAAAAGACCCGACATATTATCGGGGCTTTTTTGATTTTAGTTGGTTTGATTATAGACTTACTACCGGTTTTTTCAATAACCTGTCAAATGCCTCAAAAGCCAATGCTATTAAAATAACCAGGGCAGCACCTATAAAATTCAACCATAGATATCCCAATTTTTCTTGCCCTGAAGGATAAATGTGAATTAGGTTGTAGTAGGTAATACAGATTAATACTTGTGTTAAAATGGCAGCAAAGAATACGGCATTGCCTTTGACATATTTAAAGAAAAATGCCAAAAGGAAAATGCCCAGTACATTACCATAAAATATACTGCCGATGATATTGACCAATTGTATTAAATTATCAAAGAGATTAGCAACACAAGCTATTGAGATGGCCACAACACCCCACAGCAGTGTAAAGGCTTTGGAAGCCTGTACATAATGTTTCTCCGACAGTACTTCCTTCTTATTTCGTTTGTATAAATCCAAGGCGGTAATAGTTCCCAACGCATTCAATTCTGATGCTGTGGAAGACATTGCAGCTGATAATATAACAGCCAATAATAAACCAATAAGTCCTTTAGGCAGATTATTCAAAATAAAGTGGATAAACACATAATCCTTATCGTTGGTTTCGAGGGAATCATCTGCTTGTTTAATCAAAGTTTTCGCTGCAGCCCTATTCGTACTATCTTTTCTATTAATACTGATTATTTGCATTTTGGCAGCTTCAATTGCAGTGTATTCCTTTAGGTCCAGTGCCATGGAGAATTTGTTTTGGGCAATGGTTTTTTCAGATTCCAAGGCGATCTGCCTTTCTTGCAGCACTTTATAATCAGCTGCAAATTCAGAATTCAACACTCCCTCCGTAGCGGAAGGGTTAAAATTAAGGGGAGTGGCATTGTATTGATAAAAAACAAATACCATTACGCCCACTAATAGAATGAAAAACTGCATGGGTATTTTGAATATTCCGTTAAAGATCAATCCTAATTGGCTCTCTCTAACCGATTTTCCTGATAAATATCGCTGCACCTGACTTTGATCTGTTCCGAAATAGGCTAATGCGAGAAAGAGACCACCAGTAATTCCACTCCAAAATGTATATCTACTTTTGGTATCGAAACTAAAGTCCAAAATGTTAAGTTTTTCACTGGCTCCAGCAATTTTAAGTGCTTTGCTAAAGCCAATATCTTCAGGTAAGTAACCTAAAATAAAGAAAAAGGCTATGAACATACCGGTCATAATAATGAACATCTGCTGCTTTTGGGTAACACTTACCGCTTTGGTACCTCCTGATACGGTATAAATTATCACCAATGTTCCAATAATAATATTCAATGTCCTTAAATCCCAACCAAGAACGGCGGATAAGATAATCGAAGGCGCAAAAATTGTAATACCTGCAGCAAGACCACGTTGCAATAGGAATAGTATGGCAGCCAACGATCTGGTTTTAAGGTCAAAACGGTTTTCAAGGAATTCATAAGCCGTGTATACTTTTAACTTATGATAAATAGGTACGAATACCAAGCAGATGATGATCATGGCTAAGGGTAACCCAAAATAAAATTGAACGAAGCCCATGCCGTCATGAAAAGCTTGTCCAGGGGTCGAAAGAAAGGTAATTGCACTTGCTTGGGTAGCCATCACGGATAACCCAATTGTCCACCATTTTGACTGATTTCCGCCGAGAACATAATCGCTTACATTTTTGCTTCCGCGAGTTTTCCAAACACCATAGACAACGATGAATAGAAGCGTACCTGAAAGAATAATCCAATCTAATGTTCCCATATCAAGTAAAAGATGTCATTAGATATGCAAAAATCAATATATAGATGATGTTCAATAACAACACCAAAGTATATTCCTTTTTCCAAACAAGTTTATCTAGCATACTTAGTCTTTTATAGTGACCTTGTTATCAACATTTTGCTTTCCTACAGATAGCATATTGGCAAATAGCTTATAGGCTCCTGAAACACCTTCTGGTAATTCCCTGAAAAAACTTAATCCCGTATAAATATAATTGCCCTTACCGTAGGGAGCAATCAATAAGCTACCGGATTTTGCCGACTCACCTTCGTCGTTCATAGATAGTATTGGTGTGAATTTGTTATCCCATTCATTTGGAAAATAAAGCCCACGTTCTTGTACCCATCCATCAAAATCAGATGCTGTAATTTTATTTGGATAATTGACCAATTCATGGTCTTCAGCAATGATTTGTACTGGCGAATTCTCATCTGTAACCCTATCCCGTGATAATTTTAGCGGATAGGGTGCTATATCATCAAATTGTGTGCTCCATCTTCCTGCCGTATTATATTGCAATACCAAATTACCACCTTCCGCAACGTAATCAAATAAATACTTCTGTTTGAACTTTAATTCAGGAACGATATTATAGGCTCGTATGCCAACAACTATCGCACTATACTTGCTCAATGTTTCCGCATTAATGGTGTTTGGGTCAATGGTATGTACTTGATAACCAATTTGTTCCAAACTTATGGGTACTTCATCACCGGCACCCGCTATGTACCCAATATGTTCTCCTACCTTTTGGATATTCAACCGGACCACTTTAGCCTCGGAATGCAATAAAACAGATTGCGCCGGAATATGATCATAATTTATAGTGATCAATTCTTTGGAAAGCTCTTTACCATTTATCTTGATTATGGGCGAAATATAACTTTCATCTTCATGGGCTGGCGGCGTCAATTCAAATACCACAATTTGTTCATCTCCTTTTTTAGCAATTTCGAAAGGTTTACTTTCTTGGTCAACCTTCCATCCTTTATCGTAACAAAATACCACTTCCCCTTGAATACTATCGCGATGGGCTTTTATTGCGATTGGAATTTTCTTTGGTTTTCCGTCTGCAAAAATCATAACCTTATCCTTGAAACTTGCCGTGGCCTCAGGTAAAATTTCAAAAGGTTGATATAATTCACCTTTATCTGGTTTTGAATAACGATGAATTACTGACTTTTTAAAGGTAATAGGATAGCCGTTAAAATCAACTTTAAATGTGGCCATAAAGGCAGGCGGGGTCTCCGGATTCCCTATTAAATCTGGGTTTTCTACCGTATACATTCCCAATGTCCCTTTGTTTTCAAGCCAATACGGACTTGTATAATTGGTGTTCTTGGGAATATTCAAATCAATATTTAGATTTATTTTTTTATTCTCAGAAAGCACCACATCTTTTTGTTCAGAGAAGATCTCGCCGATTGCAACTGATTTTAATATGATTTGAGCGTTGCTGCGATTTAATGCCTCAATATTTACTTGGACCTTACTTCCTGGATTGGCGATAGCATTCTGCGATGAAGCTTCAATATATAAACCCGTTATAGATGCTATGATATCTTCCAACGCTTTGGATTTTAAGTTTTTCCAATGCGTTTCAGGTATTTTTTTAATCAGTTTATGGGCTTCCAATAGTCCTGTTAAATGTATGGACGGATTTTGAAAATCGAAGTTTTTTTCAATTCCATAAAGGATTTCACCTACGGCCTTACCACCCACAACACGCGACCAAGTTGTATTTACGCCATCAAAAATGTTGCTTTTATCTTCAGGTAAATCTCCCTTTAACAATTCAATATATTCATTCTGACTACCACGTGTAGAAAGTCTTCCAAATCCTTGACAGAGATGTTGGCTGCTTGCCAAAGAAGCGATTTCATTATTTGATATACCAAGTAAAGGATAATAAACCCCAATATCGAAGCTCAACATATTCGATTTATCTGCTTCCTTAAATTTTTCCTCACTCCCATAAAACCACCACGAGGTATTAAAGAACAATCTTTTGGGTTGCCAGGTATCCAAGGTTTTAAGTTGGTTTGGGTAGGAGGTAGGGTCGCCAACCAAATCAAAAGCCTCTACACTTAACATGGCTGATGAGGTATGGTGACCATGGGTAGAACCTGGCGTTCTATGATTAAATCGGTTGATGATAACATCGGGTTTGAATTTACGTATGGTCCTTACCACATCACTCAACACAGAATCTTTGTTCCATAATTTCAAGGTTTCATTGGGATGTTTTGAGTAACCAAAGTCATTGGCCCTTGTAAAAAACTGTTCCCCCCCATCAATTCGTCTTGCTGCCAAAAGTTCCTGGGTCCGCAATACACCCAAAAGTTCCCTTAGTTCGGGTCCAATTAGGTTTTGGCCACCATCACCTCTAGTAAGTGATAAGTAAGCCGTTCTTGCTTTCACCTCATTTGATAGGTATGAGATCAGTCGTGTGTTCTCGTCATCAGGATGAGCCGCAATGTATAAGGCCGAACCCAAAAAATTCAATTTTTGAATTGAATGATAAATGTCTGATGAAGAATTCTTTTTGGGAGCTTGTGCAAATGAGACATTAAAAAACAAAAGGATTCCTAAATAGGATACCAATAAATTTCGCATGATTTTGTTTTAGTCGGTTCCCAAAGATATAAAGAAACACAAGCAACCGGTAACATTTACATTTTCTTTAACAGCAAGCCAATCTAAAGAACATCATCTTCCGATACACTGTTTTTGGCGATTAAAGCCACTCCTTTTTGTAATAAAAGATTGTTGGGATAGGTTACCAACTCACCATTGTCTTTCTGTAAGTATAAATGAAAGGCCTTTATGTCCAAAATTTCAGCTTCCTCCGGGAAATCACTATCCAAAATTCGGATTCGGTCCCCAATTTTAAATGGAAATGAGAAGAATAGAATAATTCCAGCGGTAACATTGCTTAAAATAGACCAAGAGGCGAACATAGCGACCCCAATTACAGCAAAGATCGATGAAAATAAAAGTCCAATTTCCTGAAAGTTAACTCCCCAGATAAAAATTACAGCTCCAAAACCTATAGTAAATAGGGCAATGGACACATACTTAATTATCAACCGTGTACGAGCTTGGTTCAAGTCACTTATTCTACCAATTTTGCGAATTGTTTTAGTACTAACAAATTTTAAGATCAATAATACCACAAATGTTATGATTGTGACTAAAATCTCTTGTTGGTTAGTTGCAATAAAATCTTCCATTAATTATAGACCTAAAGTATCCCGCAAAGATATATCGTTATTTCCATTTTTCCTCCAGTAAGGTGTTTTAATGGTTTTAATTTTAGTGGCCTTGGAGGTCATGGTTTTGGCCCTACTGCCGAAACCACTTTTAAACGTTTCTGACCAACTGTCAATAGTGTAAGGAAAAGAAGGGTCAAACTTGATTTCAAGGGTTCTATCAAGAGCTGGATAGGTTATTTTGTAGGTATTCATACCATTATTTTTAGTTAAAGTTATAATTGCATTATACGCTTTTAACTTCTTGTGAGACATTCGAATATACTCTAATGATGGAATCATTTTGAATTGCCCGACAGGTAAATCCACTGGATTGATTCTAATCCTGTTCCAGATTTCATTTTCCAATATATTCTTGTCCAATTCAATGTCATTATCACCTTCACTTTCAAAATAGGAAAAGGACTTAATTTTGAACTTTTCACGATTATTTATTTGGGCAAAGACTTGTCCACACCATTCTTGGGTAGAGAAAGCGACTTTTAAGGCTTGCTGGTTATCATGAACGGGATAAAAACTACTGCTCATTATCGAATAAGGATAAATACCGGTAAGGTATTTTTTGGTGTTGTTTAGCTTGAGCACAGGAATGTTTTCTGGATTGTTTTGGTCAGCTTTTACTTGTTTTTCTGCCACGAATGGTTCGGTTACATAGACTAAAACAGATGTGCCCGTCCTCAGCTCTCCATATCTTGCCTGTTCTAATTTGTATGAAGTTATTTCGGCATTGCCAGCATACCAGTATTCTTTGAATTCTTTAGACAGTGGTTTTCTTGGATTAGGCTTAAGAATAGTTTCATTTGTTGCAGTATCCTTGTTGCTTTTGGCAGTTATCTCATTGCACGATTCAAAAGTTGCTATTATTGCGGCAAATAGAACAATTGATAATTCGAATTTTATCCACTTTTTCATTTGTTATTTTTAATAAAACTACTTAAAATCCATTAGCTTACCATAGTCATTAACGTTTTGTAAACTAATTGGGTAGGAAGCCCTACCACGTTTGTATAGGAGCCTTGTATCTCTTCAATACCAATTAGCCCTATCCATTCTTGAATACCATAGCCACCCGCTTTGTCAAAGGGTTTATACTTTTCGACGTAGTACTGAATTTCATCTTTGGTAAGTGCTTTGAATTTGACCCTTGTAGTATGATTGACTGTTTTTTGGGAGGACTTGGTAGTAAAAGAAACAGAAGTAATAACATTATGCCAATCATTTGACAATGCTGTCAGCATTTCGTAGGCTTCTTGTATGCCAGAAGGTTTAGCGAGTGACTTCCCCTTAT
>Ga0316189_10001549_pt1 | contig 22793 bp, 19 predicted proteins | sample LowCovwburrow_MG_FD_204930 | JGI IMG/M metagenome (GOLD analysis project Ga0316189, IMG submission 204930) | Coastal sediment microbial communities from Maine, United States - Lowes Cove worm burrow | ecosystem: Environmental > Aquatic > Marine > Coastal > Sediment | place: USA: Maine... | reverse complement strand
GCACAGGCAGGCCTTAGCTGGATAACCATACTGCGCAAACGCGAAAACTACCGACAGGCTTTCGACAACTTCGACGCGACCAGGATAGCCCGCTACTCCAGCAAGAAAATCGCAGCGCTACTGGGCAATCCCGGCATTGTGCGCAACAAGCTAAAAATCAATGCTGCCACCAGCAATGCACAGGCCTACCTGCAGATTCTGGATAGCCAGGGGAGTTTCAGCGATTTCATCTGGCAGTTCATGGATGGACAGCCACGCATTAATCACTGGCGCTCAATGAAACAGGTGCCAGTGACGACGAGAGAATCGGACGCCATGAGCAAGGCGCTGAAGCAGCGTGGCTTCAAGTTCATCGGCAGCACTATCTGCTACGCATATATGCAAGCCACTGGCATGGTCAATGATCACCTGATCAATTGTCCGCAACACCTTGCTTGCCAGCGCTAGCGCCTATTCATCCGTCACACAACCCAGCGAGGCGTCCTTGACGTTCTTGATGTACTTGTACAACGTACCGCGCCTGGCAATGTAGGGCGGCATAACCCACCCGCTTCGACGCTTCTCCATCTCGGCATCACTGATATCAACATCGAGCTGTTGCTTACCGGCATCGATGGTAATCACGTCTCCATCGCGGATGAGTCCGATAGGACCACCCTCCTGGGCCTCCGGCACCACGTGCCCGATGATGAAGCCGTGCGAGCCACCGGAGAATCGGCCATCGGTGATCAGCGCCACATCCTTGCCAAGACCGGCGCCCATGATCGCCGAAGTCGGGGTTAACATTTCAGGCATACCCGGCCCACCCTTGGGACCTTCGTAGCGAATTACGACAACATCACCCTTCTGAATTTCACCTTTCTCAAGCCCCTCGAGCATCGCTTCTTCCCGGTCAAAGACCCGCGCGGGACCGGAAAATTTCAGGCCTTCCTTACCGGTAATTTTTGCCACCGAACCGCCGGGCGCCAGGTTACCCCTGAGAATCTGGATATGCGCAGTCTTCTTGATCGGCTTGTCCATCGGCATGAAAACTTCCTGCCCGGCTGTTAAGCCGGGAAGTTCCGCCAGATTCTCTGCAATGGTCTTGCCGGTCACCGTCATGCACTCGCCGTTAATCAGGCCCTGCTCCAGCAGATACTTCATCACCGCCGGCGTACCACCCACATTGTGCAGGTCTTCCATCACGTATTTACCGGAAGGTTTAAGGTCTGCCAGGAACGGCACGCGGTCACTGGTTTTTTGAAAATCCCCAATATCCATTGGCACATCTACCGCACGTGCCATAGCGATCAAATGCAACACGGCATTGGTCGAACCACCAGTGGCCATAACCATCACCATCGCATTCTCAAATGCCTCGCGGGTCATAATATCGCGCGGTTTAATATCATTTTCCAACAGGTAGCGAATAGCGCTACCGGCGCGTTTGCATTCATCCAGCTTGCCGGGATCAACCGCAGGCACAGAAGAACTGTAGGGCAGACTCATTCCCATCGCCTCAATCGCCGAAGCCATGGTGTTGGCGGTATACATCCCTCCACAGGCACCCGCACCCGGGCAGGAGTTGGCAACGATCTGCTCACGCTCACTATCATCAATTTTACCGGCAATATATTCACCATAGCTCTGGAACGCTGACACAATATCCAGAGTTGCTCCTTTCCAGTGACCGGGCTTGATAGTGCCGCCGTAGACCATCAACGCAGGGCGGTTGACACGTCCCATCGCAATCAGCACGCCAGGCATATTCTTGTCACAACCAGGAATTGAAATATTGGCATCGTACCACTGTGCACTCATCACTGTTTCGATAGAGTCTGCGATGATGTCTCGCGACTGCAGCGAATAGCTCATACCATCGGTGCCCATGGACATCCCGTCGCTGACACCAATGGTATTGAAACGCATGCCAACCAACCCTGCTTCTACCACGCCTTTTTTGACCAGGGCAGCCAGGTCATTGAGGTGCATATTGCAGGTATTGCCTTCCCACCAGACGCTGGAGATACCCACTTCGGCCTTGGCCATGTCCTCATTGGTGAGGCCGGTGCCGTAAAGCATGGCCTGCGAGGCTCCCTGGGATCGAGGTTCTGTGATTCGGGCGCTAAAGCGGTTGAGTTTTTTGCTCATAATAGATATCCGGTCATTCAATATTGAGTAGTCTACAGTGAGCTATTGTAGCGATACCGCATGGCCACACCAATACTGATTTACGGACCGGCGCCGGCAAATGAGCCCGGCTACCTCACTCGCCGGGGGAAGCCGGTCAAGAACAGTCTGAGCAGGTTTTTAGCCCGAAAACCCTGTACGCCGGACACCAGCCAATTAACCCCGTCAGCAGTGGAACAAATCCCAGCAGCCCCCAGGGAGACAGCGTCTGGGCCAGAGGGCCCACAAAAGTCAGCACCAACAGGAGTGCGCCTGCCAGGATCCTCGCAGTTCTGCCTGTACCGCCAACATTAGTCATCTTTCACCTCATTGCATAAATGAACAACCACAGGTGAATTTATCGTCACGCAGGAAGCACTGCAGTGATTTAGTCACACAACATCGCTAATCTGCCGCTTTCCAGACGCTGGCCAGTGATTCGGCATCCAGCACCTCAACGCGGCCGCGCCCCACCCTGATCCAGCCCCGGCGCTCAAACACCTTGAGCTGCCGACTCACCACTTCTCGCGCCGTACCCAGTTCACTCGCCAGCTTCTGATGGGTAGCGGAGACTCTGCCTGCACTCTGTTTTCCCTGGTCAAGTAGCAACCGCGCCAGCCGCGCATCAACCCGCCCGAAGGCAACATCCTCAATTCGGTGAATCAGGTCACTGAGGCGCTGCCCCTGACTGGCGAAAACGAAACGGCGGAAGGCCTCGGACTTCCCCAGCATTTCATTAAACGCACCCTGCGGCAAAACCAGTGCCGTCGTTTCCAGTTCAGTGATACCTTCAGCGGGGTAAACTTCCTGGCTAATCAGGCAGGATGTCGTTATCACACAGGACTGGCCGCCAGCTACGCGATACAGTGTAACTTCGCGACCACCCGGCGACAGGGCCTGTACCCGAACGCTGCCGTCAATAACGACAAGGTAGTTACGACAGGCGTCACCACGCCGGAAGACTTCGTAACCTGCGGGCAGCTCCACAAGCTGAAGCTGGCGCCGCAGTTGTTCGAGAGCAATATCATCCTGCGGAAACCAGTCGTCGAACAATACGTCAAGACTTTCGCGGGCAGAATGTTTCTGGACAGGCATCGGCTGACTCACACGGCAACTCTGTGCAGCTTAAGCAAATACCGCAAAGAAATGAAATAAAAACGGAAACCCGGCAACTGAAGAATGGCGCGGCGCAAAACCTGATTGCACGCGGGCTGTAAACCTGCCGCAATCATCCCGTCAACACCTGTCTGCAGCACATCCGGATTTTCCCAAACCAGATCGCCACCTTCTACGACTTGATAAAGTGTGGCACAGTGTGAAGCGACAATTTGTCGCAACAACGAGGAAGCACTGCGTAGCTACAATAAGTATCGTGCCCCAACCAACACCCATAGAACTCAGCAGCACGCGCAATTTGAAGCGACTGTTCACCCTGCGCAGCCTGATGATTGGCGGCGAACTGCTTGCCATTCTTGGCATTCACTATTTGACGGATGTCAGCCTGCCCCTTACTGCCATGCTCGGTATTATCGGGCTGCTGTCAGCAATTAACCTGTGGACCTTGCTGCAGGTGCGTAGCAGGACACTCGTTACGGACCAGGCATTTTTCTATCAACTATGCACAGATGTTGCCGCGATCGCCGGCTTGCTTTACTGCTCCGGTGGCGCCACCAATCCCTTTGCCTGGCTGTTTCTTATTCCCCTCATCATTGCCGCAACCGTGCTCTCCGCCCGGGCGACCTGGGTTATAGCTGCATTTTCAACCCTGTGCTACAGCCTGCTGATGCGCTTTTACATCCCGCTAGGCGAGCATGCACATATGCACCAGAACGACAGCTTCAGCCAGCACGTCCTCGGTATGTGGTTCGGTTTCGTCATGAGCGCAGTCCTGATCGCCTGGTTTATCGCAGGCATGGCCAACACGTTACGTGAACGAGACCGGGCACTGGCACTGGCACGGGAGAAATCCCTGCGCGACGAGAAACTTGTAGCCCTTGGTACTTTAGCTACAGGCACGGCACATGAACTCGGCACTCCACTCGCAACCATAGCCGTCGTCGCCCGCGAGCTCGAGCGAGCAGATATCCCGGATAATATGCGCCGCAAACTCAACATACTCACCGGCCAGATCGGTCGCTGCAAGTCCGCCCTGTCAACACTGTCCGCATCGGCTGGTGAGGCGCGCGCAGAAAGCGGCGGACTCGTACCGATAGAATATTTCCTGCGGGATCTAATCGAGTACTGGCAACAACAACGTAGTGAAGCGCATATAAAATGCAACTTCAGTAATGAGAATGCTCAGGCCGCCATCGTTAACGACCAAACACTGATTCAGGCACTTGTTAACTTGCTCAATAATGCCGCTGACGCGTCACAGGAACCGCTAATCATGAATGCCCGCTGGGACGAAACTGATGTACACATCGACATACTTGACCGCGGTTCCGGACTGCAAGACCAGATTGACAACCGCCTGTACCAGCCCAGGAGCAGCCAGAAAGAGTTCGGCATGGGCCTCGGGCTATTCCTTGCCCATGCCACCATTCAGCGGCTTGACGGCGAAATCACCCTTGCCGACCGTGAAGGCGGCGGCACCTGCAGCCGCATCCGCATCCCGCTAACCAAACGATAGACCAGCACATGAACAATTCCCATGACATGCGTCCCTCCCTGCTTATTGTCGATGACGACGAAATCTTCTGCGATGTTCTTGCCGATGCATTCACTGACCGCGGTTATGATGTAGTCGTCGCACACGACACGGATACCGGTATTTCAAGCGCACAACAACAGGAGCCGGAATATGCCGTCATCGATCTGCGCATCGGGCAGGAATCCGGTCTTAACATGGTCAATACACTGCATAAACTCGATGAGAACACACGCATTGTCATGCTTACCGGTTATGCCAGTGTTGCCACAGCGGTCGAGGCCATCAAGCTGGGCGCTGTGCACTACCTCACCAAACCTGCCAATGCGGATGAAATTCTTGCCGCACTGCACAAAGATGAAGGCGACGCCAGCATCCCGGTATCGGACACCCCCCTGTCTGTAAAGCGACTGGAATGGGAACACCTGCAAAAAGTGCTCAACGAGTGCGATGGTAATATTTCAGCGGCTGCCCGAAAACTGCGCATGCACCGCCGCACCCTGCAGCGCAAACTCGCCAAACGCCCGGTAAAAGACTAGTATCTGCGCCGGTAACTACAGATTAAAAACAGAAGGAATCTTCATGAAGCACTTATTCGCGTCGATGGCAGCACTGCTGCTGACAATTACTTTCCAGACCGTTCATGCCGACAATCCAAAAGTCAGCATGGAAACCTCAAAGGGCGCAGTCGTTATTGAGCTTTATGCAGACAAGGCTCCGGTATCCGTTGAGAACTTCCTGCGCTACGTAAACGACAACGCCTACGACGGTACAATTTTCCATCGCGTAATCAAGGGGTTCATGAACCAGGGTGGTGGCTTCACGCCAGACCTGCAGAAAAAACCGGCAAAATATCCGCCAATTAAAAATGAAGCTGACAATGGCCTGAAAAACAAGCGCGGCACCGTTGCAATGGCGCGTACTAATGACCCAAACTCAGCGACCAACCAGTTTTTTATTAATACTGTCGACAACACTTTTCTCAACCACAAGGACCGCAGCACCCGTGGCTGGGGTTACACCGTGTTCGGTGAAGTGACCGAAGGCATGGAAGTGATGGATGCGATTGCTGCCACGCCCACCGGGCCACGCGGTCCGTTCCGTAGTGATGTGCCACTCGAAACCATTGAGATCATAAGCATAAAGGTCGTTGCAACAGAAGAAGCGCCTGCGGCAACTGAAGAGCCCGCAAAGTAGGCCGGCTGGAAAGCCCCGAGACGTCAATTCGCGTAGTCAGCACCGCGGCCTGCCCGGTTTTTCAGCCCCGCTCCGCCAGCCATATCGTTACGCGGCGATTACGTGCCCATGCGTCTTGACCGCTCTCGGGGTTCTGCGGCTCGGTTTCGCCAAATGAACGCAGCTCGATAGCTGTTTCCGGCACACCGCGGGAATGCAGGTACCTGGACACCATTTTCGCGCGACGATTTGACAGCCGCATGTTGTACTCGGAGGCGCCGCGCTCGTCGGCATGGCCACCCAGCACTATACGGATATCACCCTTCTTGCGGTACTTCCTCGCCACATCTTCCAGTGCGCGCCGGGTTGTACGACTCAAACGATCACTATTGGTAACGAAATACACTGTTTGTTCTGCAATTGGTTCAAAATCGAGGTAAAGCAGACCCGCCGTGCAAGCCAGAAATTCTGGTAACACTTCACGAAAGCGCACCGGCATCAATGCCACCTGAACCTCGTCCCGGCTGTCGCCCCAATCAGAAAACGTGATCACCGGCTGCATTCCCTGTTCCAGCTCGTAGTAGATACGCAGCGCCTGATCTCTGGGCAGACGCAACGGAGTCTTGCCATGCTGCAGACGAAAATCGCCCAGAGGGTAAGATTCACTGGGGAATTTCCATGGTGGTGCTTCAGCGTACACCCTGGCGTCCTGATCTCTGACCGGTGGCAGATTTACATGCAGTGAAAAATTCAGCCGCTTGCCAGAGTGCTGTTCGAATCTCACCTGGCCAAAACGCGGGATATCATGTGTAAGCGCACAGCTGCGTGGTCCGGCCTCCATTTTCCAGCTCGACTGCTCCCAACTGGACTGGAATTTTTGCACCTGCCCGAAGGCCTCCACGCTGAACAGTTGCACCACACAACACGCCGCAGCCAGCACAACCCTTAAATGTTTATCATTTTTCATAGTCTATGTTTCGACTTGGCATGCCGTGATCTTGAGCCGCCAGCGCGGGTTCTTTAAGCTGGCACGCTGGTTGCAAAATGTGGCAACCAGACTACTCCGGGGCACTAAAGGACTTACTCACCCTGTTTCCCCGGTTAACTTTCGTCATCTTGGCATGACAAAATGTCAGCGCAGGCTTGCAGACTGTCAATAAAACAGACACTTCTGAAATCTCGCCTTTATTATAAAATTCCTTTTCATACAGATAGATAAGATATAAACGGGCATAACCAGCCTTAGTTAGCCGCTACCCCACTACCGAACGGGTAAGCATTTGACCCTGAAAACCCTGAAAATCTGTCGAATTTCTTATCATTTTGCGCTTTATTCTCCGCTGAGACGGAACTAATAGCCGTCTGGCCACCTAAACAACTGTATACATAGACATTTGGACCATTGGCCCCTTTTTTGCTGATAAGCGGTTTAGAGTAAGTAATATTACTTACCTGTAACCGGGAACGATTGAGATCCGGATCATGGCCGGCAGTCGATTCTGCCTTTGGAACGGATTAATTCACCAGACCCTTGCGCCCAGGTTACATATAGACGAACGTATACATCCAGAGGGTGCCGGTCATCTACTCGAGTAGAACCCGGGCCACCCTGCAAAGGACAGCAGGCAGCTTTCGTGATATCGACAACTGCCCGTGAGTACCGACGTAAATCGCAGACAGCTTATTAGAGGAGCCTGTCGTATGGCTACATCAACTTTGAGCAGTGTTATGAATGATGCACACAGTCCGCCACAAGATGTGGCGACGGCAAGTCCAGAATTCACGGCAGACAGCACCAGAATATTTATAGTCGGTCACCAGGATTTTTCTCTTGATGGGCTGGCAAGCATGCTCGAGAGCCAGGGTGGAAATTACCTCGTCTCCTGCGTCGAGCCCGACGAAGAATGCATGCAGAAGTTCACTGCCAGCAAGCCCGACTGCCTGCTTATTCAGAACGACAGTTTACCGCAACCATTCGAACGCTTTTTCAGCGAAGTCCTCAAGCATTTTTCGAACATTCGCATCCTCGTATTCGGCAAGAATATGAGCGATGACTATCTTTACAGCCTGGTACGGGCGGGTGCTCACGGTTACATAAACGAACGTATGGATGGCGACCACTTCAGGGGCGCAATCGACAGCGTATTAAACGGTAACAGGTGGATCGAGCGCCATATCCTGGAACGCTTTGTCGCCAGCCAGCAAAACTTCGACGAGGTTCTGGAAAGTCAGTTCAACGACCGCATTGAACACCTGTGTGAAAACCTCACCAAGCGCGAGACCGAAATTCTCTGTGAAGTAGTCAAGGGCCTGGCTATCAAACAAATCGCCGAGCACGTGCACCTTTCCCACCAGGGAGTAAAAATGCATCTGGCGAAGCTGTTTAAAAAATTCAATGTCAGTAACCGCAACCAGCTGATACTCGCCGCCTTCGACGAAATGAGCCCGGTAGAGGATCTTTCAGTGCTGTTGCGCAACGGCCTTAACAAACGGCTGCATAACAACCATTCCGGCAGCTAGCTGCCTGGTAACAAAAACAGACAAACTGGCAGTTAATAGCCACATATTAAACAACTGCTTATGCGCATCTTTGTGCAGCCAACGGCTGCCTGGTCTACAATCAGGACAAGGCAGCCTGCCAATGTGGCAGAAGGGCTGAGCAGGAGAAAGGTAGCATGCCCAAAAAGATCTCGGTTGACGTGCAATCGCTGATCGATGCACAAGACAACCCGTTCGTGCTAATTGACGAAAACTACAATATCGTTGCCGCCAATACTGCCTATCGGCAGGCTTACGGGTTCACGGAAACAGAGATCATCGGGCACAAATGCCACCAGGTATCCCACCGCTCTGACGTTCCCTGCCACCTGAACGGGGAAGACTGTCCACACAAACAGGTTTTTGAAACCCGGCAGCCACACCAGGTACTGCACATTCACTACGACACCGAGGCTCAGCCAGAGCACGTCCGCATCAAGGGGTCACCAATTTATGGCCCGGACGGCGAGATGTTCCTGGGCGAGGCCGTATTTCCGCTCGCACACACTGAAGATCTGGACTGCGATCAGCAACGCATGATTGGCCGGTCCAGTGCCTTCCAGACCTGCATAGAGAGCCTTACCCGGGCAGCCGAAACTGATGCCCCGGTATTACTCTACGGTGAAAGCGGCGTAGGCAAAGACCTGGCAGCCGAATACATACACCGTCGATCGCGGCGTAATGGCTTCAGTTTCACAATGGTCGACTGCAGCGCCATTTCGGAGTCGGTATTTGAAAGCGAACTGTTTGGTCACGAACGCGGCGCCTTTACCGGCTGCATTGGTCGGCGCTATGGCCTCTTTGAACAGGCCGACAGCGGCACCCTGTTTTTTAATGAAATAGCCGATCTACCCTATGCTCTGCAGGGGCGTTTATTAAATGCCATGGAAACCGGCAAGTTTCGACGCGTCGGTGGACGGGAAATGCTCAGCGTTGATGCGCGCATTATTTGCGCAACCAGCGTAAACCTCCGACAACTGGTTGCCGGCAACCGGTTTCGGGCTGACCTGTATTATCGTATCGCAGGCATAATCTGCAACATTCCCTCCCTGCGCGAACGACGCAGCGATATCCCCGACCTCGCTGCAGCACTGCTACAGAGGATGGGCTCAGACAATGAACCCGCCTATCACCTGACAGACGATACTGGCGAATTACTGATGAGTTACGACTACCCCGGCAATGTACGGGAACTACGCAATATCCTGCAGACTGCCTGCTCCCTGTCCACCAACGGCATCATCACCCCCGATGAAATTCACATTGATCCCATGGCCGCAAAAACGCTATCCACGCCGCTTCACCACCTGCACGATCATGATGGAGAGGAGCCGTCAATCAAAGGCCTGGAATCGCAATACATTTCCGAGTTACTCGCCGAACATCATGGCAAGCGTGCCAAGGTCGCCCACATTCTGGGTATAAGCGAGCGTACCCTGTATCGCAAACTCAAGCAGTACGGTTTGCAGGAAATCGGGCGTGCCAACTAACTAGTCGCTACTGCTTGCATGCGTGGATTTTCCTTCGGGTAGTGTCGACAGGGAACGGTAGCCACCATCAACCAGCTCCGCAGCCTGACCCAACAAATCAGCCAGCGTGGTATCGACCGTGTATTCTCCCAGCACAGACTGCATCGACACCAGGCTCTCACCCGCCTGCTTGCCGTCCAGCAACCGTAACATCAGCTCCCACCCGGGAGAAAGTGCGGCAACAGTTTTCATCTGCATCCGACCCTGTTTACGTAAATATGCCTGGCGCCGCTGCAGAAAACGTTGCGCTACTTCCAGTTGTGGTCGCAGCGGCAAATCCAGTTCGAAAGCCAAAGCCAGCCGGAAAAGGTGTTCACCTGAATCAACCGGGTCCGCTACATCGATGACTGAAACCTCCTCTGGCACTGGCCGCCAGCTAAGTTGTTCGCCGATACGCGGCTGATCGGTTGCCGGGTCAAGTGGGAACTTGTAAAAACCCCACTTGCTTCCCATCCAGCATTCGATCAACACCTTGTCTTCGTCAACCCTGCAGTCGCCTGTGCTGTCATCCACCAGACGATAAGCGTCAGGATCACGCTGCCAGGCCTGGAAATCCCGCTCCGGCGGCTTGCCGTAACGAGCCTCCAGACGTTTCCAGGCCGCCGAGAACCAGTGCCAGTCTGACTGATACCCAGCGTTCCGACGCAGGAACTCCCAGGCCCACTGCCCGGCATTCAGCTGTGCGGCAAACCGATAATCGTTGGCATTACGCCAGTCGAGTCGAGTCATTACAATTCACTTCACAAACAATCAACGGCATGTCCATAATCAATCGCATGCAAAAACCACCCAATCTGCTGGACATGATCAAGGCGCTGATTTCGACACCCTCGGTGAGCAGCGTCAACCCCGCACTCGATCAGGGTAACCTTTCTGTGATCAGCCTGCTGGCCAACTGGCTGAGTGGTCTCGGCTGGCAAACCGAAATCCTGCCGATTGAAAATCATCCCGGCAAAGCCAATCTGATCGCAACCCTGGGAAGTGGTCCGGGTGGGCTGGTACTCGCCGGTCATACCGATACTGTCCCCTGGGACGAAGGCCGGTGGAATCACGACCCTTTCAAGCTGACCCAGGCCGATGGGCGGCTCTACGGACTCGGAACAGCCGACATGAAAGCTTTCCTGGCACTTGCCATAGAAGCATCCTGCCACTTCTCGCCAACACAATTCAGTGAACCCCTGATACTGGTAGCAACCGCCGATGAGGAAACGTCCATGTCCGGGGCGCGTGCCCTGGTAGCAGCCAAACGCCCCCAGGCGCGCTACGCCATCATTGGCGAGCCTACCGGCCTGCGCCCGGTGCGCATGCACAAGGGTATACTCATGGAGAGCATTCATTTACGCGGCCGTTCCGGCCACTCCAGCGATCCGGCACTCGGCAACAGCGCACTTGAGGGAATGCACACGGTACTCGATACGCTCACAAACTGGCGCAACCAGCTACAGGCCGAAAACATCAATAACCTGTTCCAGATACCGGTTCCGACACTCAATCTCGGTCACATACATGGTGGCGACAACCCCAACCGTATCTGCGCCGATTGCGAGTTGCACATCGACCTGCGGCCGTTACCCGGCATGGACCTGGCGGAACTGCGGGAGATACTCCATGCCCGCGTAACCAAAGCACTTGGGGACAGCGGTCTTGAAATCAGCTTCAAGGCGCTGGCGGAGGGCACTCCCGCAATGGACACACCTGCATCCAGCGAAATCGTACGCTGCACCGAAACCCTGACCGGCTACAGTGCAGCAGCAGCCGCCTTTGGCACCGAGGCGCCTTACTTTAACCAGATGGGTATAAATACCGTGGTGCTCGGACCCGGCGACATTGATCAGGCCCACCAGCCGGATGAATTCCTGGGCGAAGCACGCATCAAACCCACACTGGAACTGCTGCGTGAGTTAATCCAGCGCTTCTGCGTCAACCCGCCGGGCCAGACCGGCTAACCGTCGACCTGACTTTGATGGTCAACAATAGTGCATGGAAATAATTGTTTTTAGGCCCTTTAAACCGTTAATCTAGACCTCATGGCACAGAAAAAAAACCAAACCCAGCAAGCCTTCGTCGACAGCATTCGCCAGGCCACACCCTATATCCGGGCACATCGCGGCAGCACCATGGTGCTTACTTTTGGCGGCGAAGCGGTCGGTGAAGGTTTTGAAGAACTGGTCAACGACATTGCCCTGCTAAACACCCTTGGGATACGCCTGGTACTGGTACACGGAGCCCGACCACAGATCGAACAGCGCCTCAAACAGAACGGCGCCGACATTCACTATGTCAATGGCCTGCGCCTTACTGACGATCAGGCACTGGCTGCCGTTAAGGACGCGGTGGGCAGTCTGCGCGTCGACATTGAAGCCAAACTGTCGATGGGGCTGGTGAACTCGCCGGTACCGACAAACAGCATTGGCGTAGCCACCGGAAATTTTGTCACCGCCCGACCGCTGGGCATCCGTGACGGCGTGGACTATTGTCACACCGGCGAGGTCAGACGCATTGATGCCACAGGCATACACCAGCAACTGGACGCCGGCCGTATTGTCCTGTTGTCGCCGATAGGCTATTCACCGACTGGTGAAATTTTCAACCTGAGTGCTGAAGAGGTTGCCACAGCCGCCTCCATAGCCTTGCATGCTGAAAAGCTGGTGATGCTGGTAGAGGGCGAAGGACTGCGCGACAGTCGTCGGCAATTCATTCACCAGCTGTCACTGATCGAGGCTGAACAGATATTGCGCTCACGGCGCAAACTCAGCGATGAGTGGACGCGCCACCTGGTCAACACCATTGATAGCTGCAGACGCGGGGTGAAGCGCACACACCTCGTGCCCAGAAGGACTCATGGCGGCTTGCTACTGGAGTTGTTCACACGCGATGGCATCGGCACCCTGGTCAGCGCGGAAATCTACGAAGGCTTGCGTGTCGCTTCTATCGACGACGTCGGTGGCATTATGAAACTGATTGAACCCCTCGAAGAAAAAGGCGCTCTCGTCAAGCGCTCGCGCGAACGGCTGGAGATGGAGATAGAACATTTTATGGTCGTCAAGCGCGATGGCATGATAGTCGCCTGTGCAGCACTGTACCCTTATGACGACCAGCTGGCAGAACTTGCCTGCGTCGCAGTACACCCCGAGTACAGGGGACATGGTCGCGGCGACGATCTTCTTAGCGCCATTGAACAGCGCAGCCGTAATATGGGCATCAAACACCTGTTTGTACTGACGACGCTGACCTCTCACTGGTTCAGGGAACGCGGCTTCAAAAATACCGATATGTCCCGGCTGCCACTAAAGAAACGTGGCCTGTATAATTACCAGCGTAACTCAAAGGTCTTTATCAAGGCGATAGAATAGTGGCCACCGAAGGACACGACGCCCCGGTTCTGCGTATTGCGCAGATCACTGACACTCACCTGCACGCCGACCCTGATGGCTGTTTGCTGGGCCTCAATACCCGCCATTGCCTGCAGCGGGTGATCGAGCATGCCAGTCAACGCCAGCCCGAACTGGTTGTAACCAGTGGCGACCTGACGCACGATGGATCACAGCAAGCGTATGCGTTGGCCCGGGACTGCTTCAACCGGATGGGTGTGCCAGTTCATTGTCTGCCAGGCAATCACGACGAAGCCGAAATTCTGAAGAAATGTATGAATGGCAACGGTTATAACAGCCATACCAGCGTTCATATCAATGGCTGGCAACTGATCTTCCTTGACTCCAGTGTAGCCGGCAGTGAGGGCGGCCATATTTCTGGTGCCGAACTTAAAAACATGGAAGATTCGCTGCAACAGGCAAGCGACTTACCCACGTTGATATGGCTGCATCACCAACCGGTTTCAATCGGCAGCCGCTGGCTGGACACCATGGCCGTCGATAATCCCGATGATTTTTTTGCTGTCATCGACCGGCATCCGCAGGTACGCGGCATTATCTGGGGACATGTACACCAGGTTTTTGATCAGCAACGCAATGGCGTACGGCTGTTATCCACGCCATCAACCTGTATCCAGTTTCTTCCCGGCAGTGAAGACTTCGCGGTTGAACATATTCCCCCCGGATACCGCTGGCTCGATCTCTACGATGACGGTCATTTCACAACCGGCGTAGAACGTTTGCCAGATATCCCTGGCGATATCGATCAAAGCGCTCGCGGCTATTAATCGGGCAAGGGATAACGCTCCATCAAATATCCCAGGCAGTCCTGCCGTATCACCCTCTCATCAAGTGTGAACATCGACGGCATCACTGCCCGCCTCGTGCGCAGCATCGAATCTTCAATCCGGAAATAACGCGCCGACACTTCATCTCCCTGTTCATCAATAGCCTCCAGCGGCAAATCGTCGATGCCATCGATGTGTGCAAGCGTAGTGCCTGGCGGTAATTCCCGGAAGTTGAGATGATCGAGATCATCAATAAAGCAGATGTCCACTGGACTGTCACCAAAACCAAAACTGTACGCGCGCGGTATATGCACGATAGCAACTGTGTGGAACAGGTCGACGTCGTGCGCCGCCACGGGATGATCCGGAATCTTGCTCAGATGCAGGCAGGCATCGAGAAATTCACGAGCGTGTTCTTCTCCGGCACTTTGCCCTACCTTGCCGCACTCGACTGTCAATGCCGGGCAGAGAGCAGCAAACGCCATCGATTGAACACCAGCGGGACGAATAAAATATACCAGTGTACGGCTGAACATACTCGCCAGATGCATGAACTGGTGGTCGATACGATTAATACAGGCGTAGTGAGGATTGATACCGGTATTATTGTGCACATCCACACTGGCAAACGGTTGTCGCTGACGCATGATTTCAACAACTTCGGCCATCATGCGCTTTTCCGGACTATCGGCGTAATCAGTACCAGGCCAGACACGATTGTAGTCCGGCTGCCCGGCCAGACGCCGCAAACCATCACGCGCGGCTTCGACATTACCGATAAAAACACTCAAGGCACGTGGCAACTCCTTGCCATGGTACTGCAGCAGCAGATCCTGAACAGCGAGCAAGCCCGTGGTTTCGTTACCGTGCAATAATGACGAAACGAACAGTGGCTGTTCGCGGCGTCCCGGCAAATGCAGCAGGGTCGGACCACCCAGCAAATCCGCCAAATCTTCAGGTCGCGCTTCCAGCAAACCATCAGGAATGCCGTCGCATTGTCTAAGCAAGCTAGCCATCGAACTCAACCACTCCAGTCATGCACCGGCTCACCACTCTGTTGGCGCTCATAGTAAGCCTGGGTTAACGCCTGCATATCGTCTCCATGCCTGGCAACCCAGGCACGCTGCCAGGCACTCCCGGTACAGGCGTTACGCACACGGGCCTTGACGATACCCAGGTAGCGATCCCGGTCCCCTGGATCAATATCCAGCAACCCCAGGCCGTAACGAGCCAGCGGAATCAACTGATCGAGCAACAGTGTCTGCACCGAAAGTTTACGGCCGTCCAGCCAGGTGATCTGCCCATCCAGACCATCCCTGGCAACTGCATAGAAGTTGTCGCGCGCTGTCGCAAACGGCAGCTGCGTTTCCGGAGGAATCTCGGCTGTCGCCAGGGCCTGGACCAGGCCATAGAAAAAGGCTGCGTTGGCAATACAGTCAAGCACTGTTGGGCCGGCCGGCAACACACGATGTTCAATGCGCAGATGCGGAGTGCCATCATCATCATAGCCGATCAGCGGGCGATTCCAGCGCCAGATAGTACCGTTATGGAGGCGCAGATGACGCATCTCTCTGGCCGGCTCCTCAAAATCAATTGGCAGCAACACGGGGAAATGTGCTTCGTTTTCAACGAAACATTCGAACAATGATTCCTTGGCGTAACCGGTGCCAAAGCTGACCCTGCGAACCGGTCCGCGGCTGGCCCCGGCGAACCCGCCGACTTCCACTGACTGTTCGAACAGCGGAATACGCGTCTCATCCCACAGGTCCTTGCCAAACAGAAAGGGCGAATTGGAAGCCGCGGCAACCAGTGGCGCCGAGACAATCTGGGCTGCATTGTAATATCTCACAGCATCATCAACGCCTACCTTGAGATGCAACTGTAGCGAGGTTGCAGCCGATTCCAGCATGACATCGTTATGCAGTATATTCAGGTGCTCGCGGCCATGAATATCCACCATCAGCGGCTCACCATCTCGCAAGCGCAGCACCTGCTGATTGAGGGCGCGATAGCGCTTTTGCTCAGACATATTTGCCAGCGACAAATGCTTTTGTTCGACGCTTGGCAGAATACCCACCATGACCAGGCGGGCATCCAGCTCGCTGGCAACCGTCTGGGAACGTTCCCAGGTTTGCTGCAGACCCTGGTAAAGCCGGGTCAGGGCCTGCCCCTGCAAGGCATGCGGGTGCACGTTCAGCTCAACATTAAAGCGCGCCAGCTCTGGCACTACCAGCGGGTCGTCCATTTTTTTCAGGAACGACTGATTTAGCGGGGCAGGTATACCCTGTGCGTCAATCAGCCAGGCCTCGAGTTCCAGGCCACAGACCGGTACACGGTTTGAAAACGCCTTGTCGTTAAACCATTGGCCCAGCAACCGGGTTTCCGCCTGCAAGCGCTGTCCGAAACCTTCGAAGTCAGACATGGAAAAATGACTGTGGGTAATCTCGTCACCCATACTCTATCCTTTTAGCTCACGATTAAGTGCATCAAGCCGTTGCGGCGTACCGATATCCAGCCACTGACCGCTATAGTGTTCGCCACTGACCTCGCCGCGCTTTATAGCGGCCCTTAACAACGGCGCCAATGGGAACACCTCCTCCGCTGTGCCGTCAAACAAACGCGGGTGATAGACACCGATACCACTGAAGGTCAGGCGCTGTTCCGCGGCATCCACCACACTGCTCCCGGACAGGCCAAAATCACCCCGCGGATGATGCGCAGGGTTATTGACCAGTACCAGGTGCGCAAGCTTGCCGGTACCAAGCCGCATATCACTGTAAGGGTAGTCGGTCCAGATATCGCCATTCACCACCAGAAACGGCTGTTCGCCCAGCAACGGCAGCGCACGCTTGATACCACCACCGGTTTCCAGGGCACCGGCAGGCTCCGGTGAATAACTGATATCGACACCCAGCCCACTGCCATCACCCAGTCGCGCAACGATCTGCTCGCCAAGGTGCGCGTAATTGATCACCAAACGGGTAATGCCAGCTGCACGCAAGCATGTGATGTGATGCTCGATGAGTGGCTTGCCGTCAATCTCAAGCAACGGTTTCGGCGTACGGTCGGTCAATGGACGCATGCGTTCGCCACGACCGGCGGCGAGAATCATTGCCTTCATAGACGCGATACTACCTGTTGCGTCAGCGCTCCCAGCTCCTCAAGCTCAGGATAGCGCGTACAAACCTCCTGAACATACCCCAGGGTGCGAGGAATATCTTCCAGGTAGCCGGACTTGCCATCGCGATGATACAGGCGGGCGAAAATACCTGCCGCCTTCAGATGACGCTGTACACCCATCCAGTCAAACCAGCGCAGGAACTGCTGCTCGTCTGCCTGATCGGGACGCAGAATACCGGTCTGCAGGGCCAGTTCATAATAGCCAAGCGCCCAGCTTTCAACGCGTTCACGCGGCCAGCGGATATAGCAGTCACGCAACAACGACACCAGATCGTAAGTCATGGGGCCAATCACCGCATCCTGGTAATCCAGTATCCCCGGGTTGTGGTAGTCTGACAGCATCAGATTGCGCGAGTGATAGTCGCGATGCACGCAAACAACGGGCTGTTGCAGCGCATTGTCAGCCAGCGTGTCAAAGCTCCTGTTCAATCCGGCCAGTTGCGCGTCATTCAGTTGCATGCCCAGGTGTGATCCAAGCAACCAGTCACGGAACAGTGACATCTCGAACAACAACAGCTCGCGGTCATAGGCTGGCAAGCCGCAATCAGCCACAGCACAACTCTGCAGCGTAGCCAGCGCGCCAAGAGCATCACCATACAAACGGTCGACGGTTTGTTCATTCAGCTCATCAAGGTACTGACGGTGCCCCAGATCTGACAGCAGCAGGAACCCACGCGCATCTGCAGCTATCACTTCCGGCACATGCAGACCAAGCTCCTGCAGTAACCGGCTGACATGCACGAACGGTGCGCAGTCTTCCTTGTCCGGTGGCGCATCCATGAGGATATAGCTATTGCCGTCGCGCTCGACACGAAAGTAACGGCGAAAACTGGCATCGGTTGACGCTGGCGTCAACTCCACATTCGGCCAGCCCAGCTGTTCCTCCGCCCAACTCTGCAAACTGGCGCGCCGCTCACCCATAACACCGCCTTGGAAACATTGTCATTATCCCGTTCATTATAACTTCATCACATCTTCGTTTATGCGCTGGAGCGCGAATCAAATATCACTGTACGTACATGCTGCCGCAAGTCATCTGCAATCAAATAGAAGCAGGGCACAACAACCAGGATCAGAGCCGTTGCGAAAATCAAACCGAAGCCAAGACTTACCGCCATAGGCGACAGAAACGCTGTCTGGCCGGTAGCGAAGAAAATCAACGGAGAGATACCCAGAAATGTCGTCATTGTGGTGAGCAAAATCGGTCGCACCCGCACGCGCCCGGCTTCGACCAGTGCGTCGCACCGGTCCCAGCCCTCGCCGCGCAGCCGTTTGGCGAAGTCGATTAATATCAGCGAGTCATTAACCACAATACCTGTTAATGCCAGGAAACCGATCAGCGACAGAAACTGCAGATGATAATCGAACAACATATGTCCGAAAACCACGCCGATAAATCCGAAAGGAATGGCCAGCATTACCACCAGAGGGTCAAGCAAGGACTTGAACAGAGAGGCCAGTATGAAAAATATGATCGCCAGGGCGATAATCGTGGCACGCTTCATATCATTCATGGAATCAGCAGCATCTTTCTTCTCACCGAGGAATAACAACCGGTAACCGGGCGCCTGCTGTGGCAAATCTGCAAACTGTTTCTCTATCAATTTTGTGGCGGCCAGCGCTGTGGTGACCTGATCATCAACTTCCGCCGTCACAATGGCCAGCCGTTCACCGTCACGCCGACGAATGGTATTCAGGCCGCGCCCCTGTTCTATATCAGCGACATCTCCGAGATAAACAATACGTCCGTCATCGAGCGTCAATGGCAAATCACCCAGCGAGCTGTTGCGGCGAACCGTCTCTGTGTAAATTACACGAACAGGAATACGCTCATCGCCACGCGTGACGTGCACAGCCTCAAGACCCAGAAAGCCGGTTCGGACTGCATCAGCCAGCTGTTGCTGGGTCAGACCCAGCTCCTGGCCACGCTCGTTCAGACTGTAACGGTATTCCAGCTTGCCAACGTCCAGATCCTGACGCACATCATATACACCAGGTAGCTGACGAAGATAATCGCGGATTGTCTGTGCATGCAGCAGAAGCTGCCCGACATCGTCCCCGACAACACCCACCTCGATATCCGCACCCGCCGGACCACCTTGCGGACGCAGCATTGATAACCGCTGAATACCTGTCAGGGTTTGCAAGCCCTCCCTGACATCATTGAGTATATCTTCGGTCAAACGCTCGCGGCTTCCCTCCCAGCTGAATTTAAGGCTGACCAGTGGCGTTATGAATCGTTCTATAAAACCCTGCGGAGCCGGTTTTTTCAGATCGACAATCAGCTGAATATAGTTACTACCGAAACGAAAGCGATTAAAGTCAATAAAGGTAACCCCGACATTTGTTAACACCGTATCGAGTTCGTCTTCACGCACGGCAGCCAGAACAATCTTTTCGGCGCGTTTTGCCAGCACTTCCGTGTCTTCCAGGCTGTAAGTATTCGGTGCCTCGATATTGACCAGAAACTGACCCAGTTCAGCCTCGCCAAACATCTGAAAAGGCAGTCGCGTGACTCCGTACACCACTGAAAGAATCAATACGCCACCGGCCAGCAGACTGACGAAATAGCGGTTTACCAGCGACCATCGCAACAGGTTCACGTAACGATGTAACAATGCGACCCAATTGATACGGGTCTGCCGCCTGGTCTTGTTATCGACTCTCAACATGTGTGCAGCATGTGAAGGCAGAACGGCAAAGGCCTCCCACAATGAACCCAGCAGGGATGCCGCTACGACAACAGGAATGACTTTGATAAATTCACCCAGCGTGCCTCCGATAGCAAACATTGGCAAAAAAGCCGCTACCGTAGTGCTGGTGGCTGCCAGCACTGGCCAAGCAACTTCTTTCGCACCCACCTGGGCAGCCTGCGGTGCAGGCATACCCTGCTCCATATGACGATACACATTTTCGGTCACGATAATAGCATCATCGACAACCAGCCCGAGTGCAATCAGAAACGCAAACAACGAAACCATATTGATGCTGTAGCCAAAGTAATGGATCATGGCTACCGCCACCATAAACGAAACCGGTATACCCATGGCTGTAATCAATGCCACGCGGAAATTAAGAAACAGGTACAGCGACAACAGCACCAGCGCCAGCCCCACCAAACCGGAAGACTTGACTGTATTCAGGCGGGTTTTAACGTATACAGACAGATCGCTAAACACCCCCACCTGAATACTCGGAGGTAATTCACTGCGCAGTTTTTCCGCTTCTTCCCTGACCAGATCCGAGACGCTGATGGTTGAGGCATCAGCAGTTTTGGTAACCGTCAGGTTCACCGAAGACTCACCGTTGAATCGCCCAAGGCTTTTCGCTTCTTCAAGACGAAGACTGACCTCGGCGATATCACCAAGGCGCAAACGCCCCCCTTGAGAATTTCGATACACAACCACATCGCGCAGAAATTCGGGGTCGGGCACCACGCCTTTTCCACGCAGTAAAATATCGCCCTCACGGGCCTTGACTGAACCGCCCGGCAAATCCTTGAGATTATTACGAACCGCGCCAATCACCTGCTGTAATGAAATACCATGGGCCGCAAGAATTTGCGGGTCCACTTCGACCCACAGCTCCCATTCACGATCACCGGCGATTCCCACACTGGCCACACCAGGTAAATTCAACAGACGGCGCTTGACATCATCTGCTGTCTGATAAAGAAAACCGCGCGTTGAATTTCCATAGAGACTCATACTAATAACCGGGAAACGCGCTTCCAGGCGCGTCATCTCCGGTTCTTCTGTCTCTTCCGGCAAATCGGTAATCTGGTCAAGTTTGCTGCGCAGATCGCGCATGAACTGGTCAACATTACTACCGGGCTTAAGCTTCAGGAAGATAGTGGATAAACCCTCACTCGAAGTCGAAGTCACGACATCAATATCCGACATCCCGTCGAACGCCTCTTCGATGGTAAGCGTCACTTGCTGTTCAACTTCCTCCGGGGATGCGCCCTCAAAGACAGTAGTGACACGAGCCATGTCCAGCTCCACCACTGGAAACATTTCCTGCGGCATGGCAAACCAGGACAGCACGCCCAGCAGCAATACCAGCACCAGCAGCAAATTGATAATCAGCGGGTTCGCTATGGAAAAACGAATCAGATTCACAGGCCTATCAGTCCTGCTGCCCAGGCACTGACATTTCGCTGACAACTGCCTGACCATCAGACAGCGCTGCCACGTCGCGCACCACGACAGGATCACCTGTGCTCAGCCCTGCCACTATCACTTGCTGCTGATCGACGCGCTCACCCAGATCGACAGCGACCCGTTCCAATAGCTCGTTACGTACGTGAAACACATAGGCCTGACCATCATCCATTAAAACCGCTGTCACCGGGATTACCAGGGCAGCTGTTAACGGTGGCCGCGGCAAATGCGCAACAGCCACCGAGCCGGAACGCGTTTCATGCACAGGTATGCGCAGGCGAATAGCATGCGTGAAGGTTTCAGGATCCGGATCCGGCTGGATAGAAGCAACCGTTGCCTCATAAATTGTGCCCTGCACATCAACCCGCACGGCTTGTCCGATGTGTAAAGCTCGCGCCAGCCGACCACGTATCTGCGCATAGAAATCGAGCTGATCACTGATCATTTCAAGCGCCCGCTGATTCCGGACAGCATAATCCCCCACCTCAAGTTCAACCTGATTGACCCGCCCGGAAAAAGGAGCACGCAATTGGGTGCGATCAAGATTACGCTCGGCACGACTCAATCCCGCCTGTCGCGCAGCTACCTGCTGTGGTCCAACAGCCACACTGGAGTTCAGCCTCGCCTCTTCAGATTGACGCTGGGCCAGCAAGGCTGCGCTGTCGCCCAGGCGTGTCTTCGACGCGAGGGAGCGTTCCCCAAGGCTATTGAGGCGAGCCACCTCTTCCTCCTGCAGCTTGCGACTGCGCTCGGCATGTTTCAACAAACGCCGGTCACGCGCCAGAGCTTCTTCAGCCTGGTTAACTTCAGACTGCGCCTGGATCAACGCATCTCGATAGTCCTCATCTTCGAGCGCAAGCAACACCTGCCCCTGCTCGACCCGTTGACCGGGCTCAACTGCACGCGCGGTAACCCGCCCATCGACTTCATAACGCAACCAGGCACGCCGCGCGGGCTGCAGATGTCCGGATATGGCTTCGGCTGGTTGCAGGTCCACTTGCCGGGCACGACTGACCAGCACCGGTGAAGGCGCCAAAACCCTTAGCGCCGGCTCTTCATCCGGTTGAATGATAAGTAATAGTGCCGTACCAGCTGCCAGAGCGAGCAGGATCAGCGCTTGCCGGGATCGTCTTATTTCCACTTAAAGACCTACGAAATCATTGAATATACAGCCATTCTATGCGATTTTACGCGCCAGCGCGCCAACGCCTGGGAAGCCACTCCCAAACCCGACGGCGTTTTTATTTCTA